>ERZ794947.29-NODE-29-length-108502-cov-140.727185_pt1 | contig 108502 bp, 67 predicted proteins | sample MGYA00511908_ERZ794947 | MGnify/ENA primary metagenome ERZ794947 (study PRJEB30137, sample SAMN04331400) | food metagenome | isolation source: control ferment replicate 2c | study: EMG produced TPA metagenomics assembly of the Comparison of meta-barcoding and...
CCCCTAACCTTATGATTAAGAGTCATACGCGCTACCGATTGCGCCAACAAGGCTACTTATTGTTATTTACAGTCAGCTTGTATTCTTATATGTTTAGCTGGTTTTTTTTATCTCAGCTTTTACTTTCTCAAAGTTAATAAAACTATTCTTCTAGAAATTTTTTTCTGGATTTCGGTTGCTGAACTAGTTCAACAAAAATATTTATTTTAAAATTAAACTAGTTCAAGGTCTCATAGTCGATGATTTTGAGAAATGGGTGAATGTTGAGATAATTGTTGGGATTCCATTGTTGATAAAGGCTATAATATTAGGTATACAGAATATACTAGAAGTTCTCCTCGAGGGTCTAGGAATCCCCATAATGGAATCTATATTTCTATATACCAATATTACGATTATTCCTCATTCCGTTTTATATGTTTCATTATCCTATTACATTATCAATCCTTGCACTTCAGCTTCCTCTAACTTCGATGACAGCTTCTCATAACTTATGTCATCATCTTAACACCGTATATGATAATATATTGATAATATAACTACTAGTTGATAGACGATAGTGGATTTTTATTCCAACAGATTTCCAATCAATCAAAGCAACCCACAAATCCTAGGCTGAATCATGATATCGATGGAAGCAATCAACAATTTTATCAAGACCGCACCAAAGCACGACTATCTGACAGGCGGAGTTCATCATTCTGGTAATGTAGACGTGTTACAATTAAGCGGCAATAAAGAAGATGGTACTTTTAGTATGGAGCCATACTTTTGTTGATGTAGACAACAATGTGATAGCTAAATTTGAAGACGCTCTCGAAAAACTTGAAAGTTTGCACCGGCGCTCATCCTCATCCACAGGCAATGAAGAACACGCTAACGTTTAACCGAGAGGAGCCACTTCATAATGATGTGAGAAATAAGTGAATATTGTAATAATTGTTGGGACTCCAATGTCAACAAAAGCTATAATGTAGGTATTCAGAATATACTAGAGGTTCTCCTCGAGGATCTTGGAATCCACAAAAGGGAGTCGATAAATCTATATAATAAAAATTACTTTATCTTCTTTCGTTTTATACGTTGTCGTTTATTATCCTATTACGTTATCATTCTTCGCATTTCAGCTTTCATTAGATTTGATGACTGTTTCTCAAACTTTATGTCATTTTCTTACACCTCATATGATTATATACTAGAAACATGAATACTACTAAATAGATGATAAATTGAATTTCATTGCAATGGTGATGATCATTGTGATTTTATTTGTTGGAATAACAATCAACTATCATCCATTCACTGGTATTAATATTACTGGTATATTATCTAATATGGTGTAGGTATATGGCATAATATTGAGAAACGGCTATCGGATGTGGTAAAAGCTAAAATGCGAAGATTGATAATGTAACAGGATAGTGAACGACAACGTATAAAATGGAAAAAGAGGTAATATCGTTATTATGTAAAATTATTTGTGTCCTTTGTGGACTCTAAGATCCTTGGAAATTTAAATGACCGGAGAATGAGATCGCTATAATAGTTTCTATACTCATCGAAAATGCAACCGATAAAACCGATAAAACCATTATAAATCTTCGCGGTTATCTGGCATTGTTATTAACCAAAAAAATGCCGGCCTATTACAAGCTACTGTTCAATAAATATTGTTGTAATGAAGACGATCCAACTGTACAAAATACAGCAAACTGTCATATATAAGGTGTCTTATGTGACAGCACTTGCGTTATTGTCAGCCGGAGTATGTCTTTGTCGCATTCTGGGCTTTTTACTTTCTGCTCAGAAGGAAGTACGAACAAGAAAAAAAATCACCAATGCTTCCCTTTTCAGTATTAGTTTCATATTTGTTTACGTTCAAACTCGTCGTTTGCGCGATAACCTCTAAAAAAGTCAGTTACGTAACTATATCAATCAGAGAATGCAAAAAGCACTATCATAAAAATGTCTCTAGGGGATGTGAGACATGTCAATTATAAGAAGTGATGGTGTCATAGTATATATATCATAAAAGATTATCAAAGTTTCAATCCTTTGTATTTTCTAGTTTAGCGCCAACTTTTGACAAAACCTAAACTTTAGATAATCATCATTCTTACAATTTTTATCTGGATGGCAATAATCTCCTATATAAAGCCCAGATAAACTGTAAAAAGAATCCATCACTATTTGAAAAAAAGTCATCTGGCACGTTTAATTATCAGAGCAGAAATGATGAAGGGTGTTAGCGCCGTCCATTGATGTGCCTGGTAGTCATGATTTACGTATAACTAACACATCATGAGGACGGCGGCGTCACCCCAACGCAAAAGAGTGACTTCCCTGCGCTTTGCCAAAACCCCATACATCGCCATCTGGCTCCTGGCAGGGCGGTTGATGGACATCAGCCGCCTCCCTTAATTGCTAAAGCCTCCACAAGGCACAATTAAGCAATATTTCGGGAAAGTACACCAGTCAGTTTGCGCTTTTATGACTGGGTTCTAAGGAACTAGATGTGAAGTAGTGGTGACAGAATCAGGGAGATAAGAGGGAGCAGGGTGGGGTAATGATGTGCGATAACAATCTTGCTTGGCTAATCACCCCCATATCTTGTAGTGAGTATATAAATAGGAGCCTCCCTTCCTATTGCAACTCCATAAAATTTTTTTTTGTAGCCACTTCTGTAACAAGATAAATAAAACCAACTAATCGAGATATCAAATATGGGTAGTTTTTGGGACGCATTCGCAGTATACGACAAGAAAAAGCACGCAGATCCAAGTGTATATGGAGGAAACCATAACAACACAGGAGACAGTAAAACGCAGGTTATGTTTTCGAAAGAGTACCGTCAACCTAGGACACATCAGCAAGAGAACTTGCAGAGCATGAGAAGATCTTCCATAGGATCACAGGACAGTTCCGATGTTGAGGACGTTAAGGAAGGGAGATTACCCGCAGAAGTAGAAATACCAAAGAATGTTGACATCTCTAACATGTCGCAAGGTGAGTTTTTAAGACTTTACGAAAGTTTGAGGAGGGGGGAACCCGACAATAAAGTAAATAGATAAATGGAGGAGATATTCATAGTGTCTTTTCTTGTGTTGTCTATTTATTCTAACATGATTATATATTTATTATGCTTTTCAGTGTTTCCATTAGTTTTATATGATAGCATCCTTATGTCTTTTTTCATACCTATATAAGCAATAAGAAGTTATGTAAACAGAACTTTGCCACTAATACCATAATTACTGTCTTTTAGTATCATTGTCTGTCAGTCGGCACGGATGAAAGGTGACAAACGCCTAGCCGCCGGAGCCTGCCGGTACCGGCTTGGCTTCAGTTGCTGATCTCGGCGCGGAAAAATCAGCGCCCCACGCCAAAAGGTTCGTATTTTTTCTTTTTTTTTCTAATCTTCCATCTATTCGGTAGCGATGATTCATTTCTCTGAAAAAAAAAAAAAAAAAAAAATGAAAAAGAATATTTTTTTGATGAACTTGTATTTCTCTTATCTGGTTGATATATATGCTATCATTTATTTTCTTATCAAGTTTCCAAATTTCTAATCCTTTCTCCACCATCCCTAATTAATAATTCAGATCTACGTCACACCGTAATTTGTATTGTTTTTTTCCTTCATTGTCTAAAACCGAAGAATTCATCAGCCACAGTTACTAGTTCATTTGAAGTGAAATTACACACATTTTCCCTGTTACAATAGAAAGTATTTTACAAAATCTAAACCCTTTGAGCTAAGAGGAGATAAATACAACAGAATCAATTTTCAAATGATCAGACAATCTACGCTAAAAAACTTCGCTATTAAGCGTTGCTTTCAACATATAGCATACCGCAACACACCTGCCATGAGATCAGTAGCTCTCGCGCAGCGCTTTTATAGTTCGTCTTCCCGTTATTACAGTGCGTCTCCATTACCAGCCTCTAAAAGGCCAGAGCCTGCTCCAAGTTTCAATGTTGATCCATTAGAACAGCCGGCTGAACCTTCAAAATTGGCTAAGAAACTACGCGCTGAGCCTGACATGGATACCTCTTTCGTCGGTTTAACTGGTGGTCAAATATTTAACGAAATGATGTCCAGACAAAACGTTGATACTGTATTTGGTTATCCAGGTGGTGCTATCCTACCTGTTTACGATGCCATTCATAACAGTGATAAATTCAACTTCGTTCTTCCAAAACACGAACAAGGTGCCGGTCACATGGCAGAAGGCTACGCCAGAGCTTCTGGTAAACCAGGTGTTGTCTTGGTTACTTCTGGGCCAGGTGCCACCAATGTCGTTACTCCAATGGCAGATGCCTTTGCAGACGGGATTCCAATGGTTGTCTTTACAGGGCAAGTCCCAACTAGTGCTATCGGTACTGATGCTTTCCAAGAGGCTGACGTCGTTGGTATTTCTAGATCTTGTACGAAATGGAATGTCATGGTCAAGTCCGTGGAAGAATTGCCATTGCGTATTAACGAGGCTTTTGAAATTGCCACGAGCGGTAGACCGGGACCAGTCTTGGTCGATTTACCAAAGGATGTTACAGCAGCTATCTTAAGAAATCCAATTCCAACAAAAACAACTCTTCCATCAAACGCACTAAACCAATTAACCAGTCGCGCACAAGATGAATTTGTCATGCAAAGTATCAATAAAGCAGCAGATTTGATCAACTTGGCAAAGAAACCTGTCTTATACGTCGGTGCTGGTATTTTAAACCATGCAGATGGTCCAAGATTACTAAAAGAATTAAGTGACCGTGCTCAAATACCTGTCACCACTACTTTACAAGGTTTAGGTTCATTCGACCAAGAAGATCCAAAATCATTAGATATGCTTGGTATGCACGGTTGTGCTACTGCCAACCTGGCAGTGCAAAATGCCGACTTGATAATTGCAGTTGGTGCTAGATTCGACGACCGTGTCACTGGTAATATTTCTAAATTCGCTCCAGAAGCTCGTCGTGCAGCTGCCGAGGGTAGAGGTGGTATTATTCATTTCGAGGTTAGTCCAAAAAACATAAACAAGGTTGTTCAAACTCAAATAGCAGTGGAAGGTGATGCTACGACCAATCTGGGCAAAATGATGTCAAAGATTTTCCCAGTTAAGGAGAGGTCTGAATGGTTTGCTCAAATAAATAAATGGAAGAAGGAATACCCATACGCTTATATGGCGGAGACTCCAGGATCTAAAATTAAACCACAGACGGTTATAAAGAAACTATCCAAGGTTGCCAACGACACAGGAAGACATGTCATTGTTACAACGGGTGTGGGGCAACATCAAATGTGGGCTGCTCAACACTGGACATGGAGAAATCCACATACTTTCATCACATCAGGTGGTTTAGGTACGATGGGTTACGGTCTCCCTGCCGCCATCGGTGCTCAAGTTGCAAAGCCAGAATCTTTAGTTATTGACATTGATGGTGACGCATCCTTTAACATGACTCTAACGGAATTGAGTTCTGCCGTTCAAGCTGGTACTCCAGTGAAGATTTTGATTTTGAACAATGAAGAGCAAGGTATGGTTACTCAATGGCAATCCCTGTTCTACGAACATCGTTATTCCCACACACATCAATTGAACCCTGATTTCATAAAACTAGCGGAGGCTATGGGTTTAAAAGGTTTAAGAGTCAAGAAGCAAGAGGAATTGGACGCTAAGTTGAAAGAATTCGTTTCTACCAAGGGCCCAGTTTTGCTTGAAGTGGAAGTTGATAAAAAAGTTCCTGTTTTGCCAATGGTGGCAGGTGGTAGCGGTCTAGACGAGTTCATAAATTTTGACCCAGAAGTTGAAAGACAACAGACTGAATTACGTCATAAGCGTACAGGCGGTAAGCACTGAATTTCAAAAACATTTATTCAAAAGCATTTTCAGTAAAAAATGCAGACTTTATTATTATTTAATCGTGCTTCTTATATATGACATTCTACCAAATCGGTAGTCATGTATATTTTTTTCGTATATACTTTATATATTTTTTTCTAAAAAACTAATGACGGCTAAAATTAAGTCATAGATGAATAATAAGTTCGATTCAAGTGAGTTGGTAGTATTTGATAAATCTAAAGTGGATACGTAGCATATGTATTCAAATGGTGTGTTTTAACTCGTCGGACACGACTTCTTTCTCGTTTTGTCAATCATCAAAAATATTTCCTGAAAAGGGGCCGTCAAAAATTGCAAGCTTGGAAAATACAAACTGGACTATGTATTTAAAGGTTATAGTTTATAATAAAGCATAAGAACAGTGGCCAATACGAATTTAACCGCTTTATAGAAATGGCTATCTTAAAAAGAGGAGCTAGAAAAAAGGTACATCAGGAGCCAGCTAAACGCTCTGCGAATATCAAGAAAGCTACTTTTGATTCCTCGAAGAAGAAAGAAGTTGGTGTGTCTGATCTGACGCTTCTTTCTAAAATCTCCGACGAAGCCATAAATGAAAACTTGAAGAAGAGATTTTTGAATGCTACAATCTACACTTATATAGGTCATGTGTTAATTAGTGTCAATCCATTCCGAGACCTCGGAATCTATACTGATGCTGTTATGAATGAATACAAAGGTAAGAATAGATTGGAAGTTCCACCCCATGTATTTGCAATTGCAGAGTCTATGTACTACAACATGAAATCATATAATGAAAATCAGTGTGTTATTATTTCAGGTGAATCAGGTGCCGGTAAAACTGAAGCAGCTAAAAGAATTATGCAATATATTGCGGCTGCTTCTAGCACACATACGGAGTCAATTGGAAAGATTAAAGACATGGTTTTAGCCACTAATCCATTGTTGGAATCTTTTGGCTGTGCAAAGACTCTAAGAAATAACAACTCTTCTAGACATGGGAAATATCTAGAAATAAAATTCAACAACCAGTTTGAACCATGTGCTGGTAATATCACAAACTATTTATTGGAGAAGCAGAGAGTTGTGAGTCAAATTAAGAATGAAAGAAATTTCCATATATTCTATCAGTTCACGAAAGGTGCTTCCGATGCTTATAGGCAAACATTTGGGGTCCAAAAACCGGAACAATATGTGTACACAGCTGCTGCGGGTTGCATATCTGCTGAGACAATTGATGACTTGCAAGATTATCAAGAGACATTAAAAGCTATGAGAGTTATTGGTCTCGGTCAAGAAGAACAAGACCAAATTTTTAGGATGTTAGCTGCAATTCTTTGGATTGGTAATGTTTCCTTTATAGAAAATGAGGAGGGGAATGCGCAAGTTAGGGACACCTCAGTAACCGATTTTGTTGCTTATTTGTTACAAATAGATAGCCAATTGCTGATTAAGTCACTTGTGGAAAGAATTATGGAAACTAATCATGGTATGAAAAGAGGGTCAGTGTATCATGTTCCATTGAATATTGTCCAAGCAGATGCGGTTAGAGATGCTTTGGCGAAGGCTATTTACAATAACTTATTTGACTGGATTGTGAGTAGGGTTAACAAATCTCTGCAGGCTTTTCCAGGCGCTGAAAAGTCCATTGGTATTCTTGATATTTACGGCTTTGAAATCTTTGAACATAACTCTTTTGAGCAGATTTGTATCAATTATGTTAATGAAAAGTTACAACAAATCTTTATTCAATTGACATTGAAATCTGAGCAAGAAACTTACGAGAGAGAAAAAATCCAATGGACCCCAATTAAATACTTTGATAACAAGGTTGTGTGTGATTTGATTGAGGCAAGAAGACCACCTGGTATATTTGCAGCAATGAATGATTCTGTTGCAACTGCACACGCGGATTCAAATGCTGCTGATCAGGCTTTTGCTCAGCGTTTGAACTTGTTCACAACAAATCCACATTTTGACTTGAGATCTAACAAGTTTGTTATTAAGCATTATGCCGGTGATGTCACATACGATATTGACGGTATTACAGATAAAAATAAGGATCAATTACAAAAGGATCTGGTAGAATTAATTGGTACCACTACCAATACATTTTTAGCCACCATTTTCCCGGATACTGTAGACAGAGAATCAAAAAGAAGGCCACCTACAGCAGGCGACAAAATTATAAAGAGTGCAAATGATTTGGTTGAAACTTTATCAAAAGCACAACCTTCATATATCAGAACAATTAAACCAAACGAAACCAAATCTCCTAACGATTATGACGATCGGCAAGTTCTACACCAGATTAAGTATCTAGGTCTGCAAGAAAACGTGCGTATCAGAAGAGCAGGTTTTGCATATAGACAAGTGTTTGAGAAGTTCGTGGAAAGATTTTATTTATTATCTCCACACTGTTCTTACGCTGGTGACTATACATGGCAAGGTGATACCTTAGATGCTGTTAAGTATATATTGCAAGATTCCTCTATCCCACAGCAGGAGTACCAATTGGGTGTCACAAGTGTTTTCATCAAAACACCTGAAACATTATTTGCTTTGGAGCATATGAGAGATAGATACTGGCACAATATGGCTGCCAGAATCCAACGTGCTTGGAGGAGATTTTTGCAAAGAAGAATTGATGCGGCCACTAAGATCCAGCGCACCATCAGGGAGAGGAAGGAAGGTAATAAGTATGAGAAGCTCCGGGATTATGGTACGAAGGTTTTGGGTGGAAGAAAAGAAAGAAGGTCTATGTCCTTATTAGGTTACAGAGCCTTCATGGGTGATTATCTATCATGCAACGAGTCCAAATCGAAGGGCGCTTATATCAAAAGACAAGTGAGCATTAAAGAGAAGGTCATCTTTTCCATACATGGTGAGGCCTTGCATACAAAATTTGGCCGTTCTGCACAAAGATTGAAAAAAACTTTCCTATTAACTCCAACTACATTGTACATTGTTGGTCAGACTTTGGTCCAAAATGCTATGACCTATACTCAGGATTATAAAATCGATGTGCGAAACATTCAAGCGGTTAGTTTAACCAATTTACAGGATGATTGGGTCGCCATTAAGTTGGCTAGCTCAGGTCAACCTGACCCCTTAATCAACACATATTTCAAAACAGAACTCATAACGCATCTGAAAAGGCTTAACGACAAAATTCAAATTAAAATAGGCTCGGCGATAGAGTACCAAAAGAAACCTGGAAAGTTGCATTCAGTGAAATGTCAAATCAATGAATCTGCACCAAAATATGGCGACATATATAAATCCAGTACAATATCAGTTCGTCGTGGTAACCCACCTAATTCTCAAGTGCACAAAAAACCGAGAAAAAAGAGTTCAATCTCTTCAGGATATCATGCTAGTTCCTCGCAAGCAACGAGGAGGCCAGTTTCGATTGCTGCAGCCCAGCATGTTCCCACCGCCCCGGCTTCTAGGCATTCTAAAAAGCCTGCCCCTCCACCACCAGGAATGCAGAACAAAGCTGCTACAAGAAGATCTGTTCCTAATCCTGCTTCCACTCTCACTGCATCCAAAAGTAATGCCCGTCCTTCTCCCCCTACTGCTGCCACTCGTGCTACACCCGCTGCAGCCGCAATGGGCTCTGATAGACAGGCAAATATCCCTCCACCACCTCCTCCACCCCCACCCTCTTCAAAGCCAAAAGAACCCATGTTTGAAGCGGCTTACGATTTTTCTGGTTCAGGATCACCATCTGAGTTACCTTTAAAGAAAGGAGACGTAATTTACATTACAAGAGAAGAACCAAGCGGTTGGTCTCTCGGGAAACTTCTGGATGGCTCTAAGGAAGGTTGGGTGCCAACAGCTTACATGAAACCACATTCCGGAAATAATAATATCCCTACTCCTCCTCAAAACAGGGATGTTCCTAAACCCGTTCTGAATTCTGTACAACATGATAACACCTCTGCAAACGTTATTCCAGCTGCAGCCCAAGCAAGTTTGGGTGATGGTTTGGCGAATGCGCTTGCTGCTAGGGCCAATAAAATGAGATTAGAGAGTGATGACGAGGAGGCTAACGAAGATGAAGAGGAAGATGATTGGTAATGAAAATGTATTTAGCGAGTATATACTCTATACGAGCAAATAGAGTAAATTGTAATTAATAAATATTGATATATTATCGCCCATATGAAATTTTTAAACGAAAGGTTACTTATACATCAAATAATTAATTAACCTTAAACATTACGTTCAGGAAGAACAATGAGCGTAAATGGTACTAATTAAAATAACGGCGGCAGATAATGAAAAATATTGGCGTAACCCCCACTTGTTATTGCCATTTCTGTCAAACCAAGGTTTTCTTTCCATCGCAAAACGGACGAGCTTTTCCTTTTGTGCGCTATTTGGAGGGTATCTCATAAAAAGGGTAAAATCATTCCAATATGGTTGTTTGAAAATTGTTCTTTCATGACTAAAGGTATTGAATCCATAATATCCACCATAGTTACCATAACCTGAAGTACCGATCCCTCCAAATGGAGCGTCGGTAATTCCTACATGAATCACTGTATCACCGACAACACAGTCACCAGATCTTAAGCGCGTCAAGATACGATTTATTTCAGTTTGGCTATCAGAGAATATGTATTGCACCAATGGAGTGTCATGTTCTTCTATTATCTTGTTAATGGTCTCATCAAGATCCTCGTACTCAATGATGGGTAATACAGGAGCAAAGTTTTCCTGTTTCATCAAAGGATCATCCCAACCAATGTTATAAACTATGGTTGGTGGTACAAGGCATAGATCCTCAGTATCTGAATTAATAGAAATTTTTGAAGGCACAATCTTGGAGCCGTTAGTTGAGTTTATACTTGCAACGGCCTTTTTGTAAGCAGGCTCATGAATCATACGAGTGAAATCTGTTTGTTCATCAAAGCTTGGATAAAATTCATTTAGTACCGATTCACACTCTTTAATGACCTTTGGATAGATAGATTTATGTACTAACAAATAATCTGGTGAAACACAAATCTGGCCAGAATTTCCGAAAGCACCAAAAAAAATCCTTTTCAAAGCAATTTTTATGTTGCTTGCTTTGAAATTTTCTGTAATAAAGGTAGGTGATTTACCACCAAGTTCAAGTACACAAGGTGTTAGACTTTTTGCTGCTTTCTCAGCAACTATTGATCCGACACGGGGAGAACCTGTGTAGAATATTAGGTCAAATTTTCCACAATCTAGTAGTCTTGTAGTTTCATCTATAGCTCCCTGAACTACTTGAATCAATCCATCAGGAAAACCAGCTGTGGTTAACAAATTTTCCATAACTACAGCAGTGTGTGGTGTTAGTTCACTTGGCTTCAGAACAATGGTGTTACCTGCGGCAAGAGCTGCTGCCAATGGGGCAAATGCTAAAAGTAAGGGAAAATTGAAAGGAGCAATAATCAAGACACTGCCCCTTGATATTTTCTCCACGATTGTTTTACCAAACATAAATGGAGGAGAAGAATCAGATACTCTCCGAGGTTTGATCAATTTTGGTAAAATCTCAATTAGGTGAAGTATATCGTTCATAAGTTTGGTCGTTTCATTCAGAACCGATTCAATTTTGTTCCGATGAAAGTCCTTGTACATAGCATCGATCAGTTCTTCCTCATGATCTTTGACGGCATAATAGAGTTTTTTCAACTGCAACTGCCTGAATTCTAGATCTTTCTTCCTTGGGTTATTTTCGTGGGACAATTTCAATTGTTTCTCAAAGAAGAAATTTCTTGAGATTTCAACTATTTCATCTATTTTAGACACTGGGGTATAATTCAATATTTTTGAGCCGTCGTTTGACATGTTGGTGATAAATTAGTATGGCTATGGTCTTAGAATATTCCTTTTAGATAATCAATATGCCTGAAGTTTTGTTTTTTATATATGGAGTATCCGTTTATCCCTAAAATCCGAAGAATCTCCTTCAAAAACGACAAAAAAAAGGGTAAGCAATCCACCATCTAATTAAATCACTAATATTGGATTGAATTTTCGAACCTATCTAAAAGTGGAATCTTGATGTAAAATTGACTGATAGATAAAAGGCTTGGAGTCGATAGTTGATATATCAGTACACCGGTAATTGTCTATTATATACCCTGTTGGCATGAAATCCATATAGGACGGTATATAGTTATATATAAAATGCATGTAAAAATCTTTCATCATGAACTACTCGGAATATTTGCCTGGAAATTTGTTGTTCCATTTCCTCTAAGTGTCTTGATCATGTTCTGGTGTGCCTGTACTGGAATTTGGTATACTATGTAGCTGCTGTAATGATAATCTAGCTTCTCTCTCTTCTAACAAGAAAATTCTTCTTGGCTTCCCTCTTCTCTTTAGAGTAAGTGAATAGTCTTCGAGTTTGTCCATTTTTTTGGAGAAGTATTCGTATAACTGGGACATTGATAATCGGCAATGATGTCCTTTGAAGGTATTGTTTCCCAATCTTATATTTTCGACAACCTTGATGGCTTGGTTTCTACTTATTTTATTCTCAGGTAGCGACAAACCATATTTGCTTGGATCATCTTTTATATCTATTATTCTTTTTATGATTGTCATTCTTTTAGTGAACAAAGTCCTTTCTTTGGCAGATCGCCTCCAAGTGGACCCATATCTCCTCTCAAGGGAAAGAACTGATGGTTGGCCCGGTAAGCCTTCAAAGTATTCACGGGCCGCATCTGTAACGTTCTGGATTGCACGATTTAGTTTATATGACGTTCCAACGCACCCTCTTCTGTTTCTGATATCATTCTCGTTTCCTGTTCCATCGAGTTGGTTATTACTGTCATCAGCATTGCTAACAGAATCGGGGTTATTTAAAGGTAGGTTCCTGGTGGTAGCGTTCTCATCACTTTCATTACCATCGTATTCCCCATTTTCAAAGTCTGACAGCCCTGGCTCAGGCTTGATACGAGGATCACCGGCTAATATGCTCGCGTGCATACTATATTCTTGCCAGTTTGTTGATCTTGACTGACTTTGATGAGCTTGCGTACTTGTTGATGGATTTCCAACACGAGCAGCTTCCTGAGGAGTAACATTTTCCCCAGTATGGTCTATAAATCTTATTCTCTCCCCAGTCATAATACCAACTACCTCTTTGAAGACTTCTTTCATTGCGGAAACATCTTCAACATATTTATTGATGTCTTTAAATCCTTTCTCCAACTTCTTTTGATTCTCTAGAAAGAAGAGTTCTTGTTCCTTTTTCATTAGGCTGATTTCTTCCTTCAGATTGGCATTTTGTTCCTCCATTCTGGTTAGTTGTGCTATAAGAAATGCATTGAAATTTGTTTCAGGGGTTTCTTTTATCCTTCCAGGGCCTATTCTGTTGGTCGGTTCTGTTGCCGATGCTGATGTGGATGTAGACACTATGGGAGGTTGAGCAGCGTCTGTCGGTCTGAAAAGAGGATTGATACGGCCTGGGATCATGTACCTATTTAATGCAGCATGTCTTGATACTCCTGTTGGACTTGTGGTTATAGTTCGCTGCCCTAGATCGTGATTCCTGCGTTCAGAATCTCTATCTGAATCATCATCGTCCAACGAGCCGTACCCACCAAAACCTTCTACATAGTTATATTCTCGAGCGGGCATGTTTGATTAATGTGTTGACTCCTGGACTAACTTCTCGATAGCACAAAATGTAGTCTTCTGGCAAAAGACGAAGTTGATTGTTAAATATTTTAAGCTAGCAATGCCCTTTGTACTCTCGTTTGTGTTTGAGTTTCAAGTACGCTTCCTTTTTTTAATTTTTTTACTAATACTAAACTCGTTCTCTTTAGACAATACTGGTTGAAGTAAAGTAAATGCTATATCATCATATGGAATATGATATCCCTGTGATGTTTATATAATTATACATTTGTACTTGATACAAAAGTGTTCTAGTCCTAATTAAGGTTTACTTGGATTTCGAAGGATCTAATATAGCCGACAATAAATCCAATTGTTCTTCCATTTTTTCTGTGTCTTGACCTAGGGCCTTCTTGTTGACATTGATGGGCAGTAGTCGTGTTCCAACGTTCTCATCCAACAACTGTATCTCCTTACGTAGCTGTGTGGTTGATTTATCTAGTCGTTCGTAAAACTGTTTGACATGATTTTCGAATTGGGGTTTCACTGATTCATTACCTCGTTTTAGTTCACCAAATATGAACGTGACTTGAGACGCCTCCTGCAACATGGAGCATAACTGGGTCTCTATATCATTTAATGACTTAAGACGTTCTTGTATATATGGTGGCTGCATTGTATCGTTTTCTTGTTTCGTTTCACTTTTCGTATTGAGAACCTGCATCGTTGTTCATTTGGATTTGATAGCGTCCTTCTAATAAGCGCGCCTCTGGCTTGATGAGAAGATTTGAATCGAATTAGCAGATCTAATGACTGGGTCAAAAAACCGCTAAGATGAGGGCCTGCATACTGTCCAAGTCAGATTTTCGTACTCATTCGATTACTTTCAAAATATAAAAGCTGCCGCAATGAGCGACTTAAATCAAGTTTTTAAAATGTCCAATATACATATATATAAATAAGATCAAGATTTTTTTATCACTGGATGTTTCAAAGCTTCTCATACGGTGGCTACGTCCTGGTTACCATATTTCTTGTGTTATATATATTATTTAAAGGCCCTTCTACAACATTGGTTCGTTCGGGTGTTTTCCTCTATGAATAATTGTTATTTAAAAATTGAGCAGAAAAACTCAGGATTGTTTATAATGTAAATGTTTTGAATAGACCGATAAGGTCACCTGTCAGTAAGTTGATCTAGTGTATTTATTGTGTTTGCTATATCAATGGCCATTGAATTGGGACTTTCCCGTATTACAAAACTACTAGAGCATTTAGGCAATCCGCAAAACTCACTTAGAGTGCTGCACATTGCAGGGACAAATGGTAAAGGTTCAGTATGTACTTACCTATCTTCTGTGTTGCAACAAAAGTCCTACCAAATTGGAAAATTTACCACTCCACACTTGGTGCATGTTACTGATTCCATTACAATCAACAATAAGCCGATTCCGTTAGAGAGATACCAGAATATTAGATTACAACTAGAAGCTTTAAACAAGTCACACTCTTTAAAATGTACGGAATTCGAACTATTAACATGTACCGCATTCAAATATTTTTATGATGTGCAGTGCCAATGGTGTGTCATAGAAGTAGGCCTTGGCGGAAGACTTGATGCGACCAATGTTATTCCAGGCGCAAATAAGGCATGTTGTGGTATTACTAAAATCAGTTTGGATCATGAAAGCTTTTTAGGTAACACCTTGTCTGACATCTCTAAAGAGAAAGCAGGTATAATAACAGAAGGGGTACCCTTCACAGTGATTGATGGAACCAATGAGGCAAGTGTTATAAATGTTGTGAAAGAAAGATGCAAGGCTTTAGGGTCTGAACTATCCGTTACAGATTCTCAACTTAACGGCAATATGATTGACACCAACTCCTGGGGTTGTTTTGACTTGGCAAAATTGCCACTGAATGGAGAATATCAGATATTTAATCTCAGGGTGGCCATGGGTATGTTAGACTACTTACAAATGAACGAACTTATTGATATTACCAAGAATGAAGTAAGTACGAGATTGGCGAAGGTTGATTGGCCAGGAAGGTTATATCGTATGGATTATCGCTTTGACAAAGTAAGTAATAGGACAGTGCCTATATTAATGGACGGTGCCCACAATGGCTCAGCTGCAGTAGAGTTAGTTAAGTACCTAAGAAAGGAGTACGGAAACCAGCCTTTGACCTTTGTGATGGCAGTAACGCATGGGAAAAACTTGGAGCCGCTGCTCCAGCCATTATTGAGGCCTATAGATCAAGTAATTCTTACTCGGTTTAATAATGTGGAAGGTATGCCCTGGATTCATGCCACTGATCCTGAAGAAATAAAAGATTTCATTTTGACTCAAGGATACACAAAGGAGATAGTGATTGAAAATGATTTACATCAGGTATTGCCTTCTCTGGCGCATGTATCAGACGAGCAAAGACGGCCAATTGTTGTATGCGGTTCACTGTATTTATGTGGTGAATTATTACGGATTCACAATAGTCACTTGAGAAACTAAATAAAATAAGTAACAACGAATATTATAGAGACTATCGATGATAAACAAACTAAAAAAATGTCATTTTTTTATTTTTTTCTTGCCTCTGGAGTCTTTCTGGTTTCCCAACATATTTACTATATTTCTCTTCTCTCTGTTTCCCTCTCTTTTGGGTGACAAATTAGCTTCTTCTCTCTTCACTCGGTCACCTATACTTCCTTCCTCTGGTAAAGTTGTTTTCTCTTGTTCTTCATTCTTCTTTAATCCATCATAGGTATTCCTTTTGAGGCTTTTCTTTTGATTGAAAACATCTTCGCCTTTCAACGATTTGTCACCCTTTACACCTCGATTATCAATACCTTGTTCGTTATCATTTTCGAGCAAGGCTTCTTCTTTTTCTCTCTTTACGCTGAACATGTCCGAATCCTCTTTCAAAAGCGGTTTTATCAGCCGCTCTCCAGTGTTGGTAGTCTTCCCTACATCATCGGTAACTTGATAGAATTGTAACTTTGATTCATCGTAGTCCGGCTTCAGCAGCTTTACCAGTTCTTCAGTGCTCCATGTCGTTTTATCCACATCCATCCATGCATCCCAACTTTCGGTGCCTGGTTCCAGCACGCAAGGCATTCTTTCGTGGAGCCATTCTAACTCTCTGGGGCCTTGTGCAGTTATTATGGTGAACGTATATAAATCTTCCTTTTCGACGTAATCATACATTCCTGCTACAAACATCAATCTGCCGTCTCGTCTAGAAATGAAATAAGGCGTCTTCTTTTTCCCTACGGTTTTCCATTCAAAATATCCGCTCATAAGCACAGCACACCTTTTCTTCTCACAGGGTCTCATCCACATTTTGCTCTCTTGTAAATTCTCTAAACGGGCATTAAAGGTACGATAGGTCTTGAATTGTGAAACGTCCTTGGTCCAGAATGGTACAAGGCCCCATCTCATAAATTGTATTGCTTTAGTATCAGGACGATATACCGCGGAGTAGTTTGTAGGGGAAATGTTGTAAGAGGCCTTGAAGATATCCTTACTAACGGTAGGCTGATCTTTGGTGTCTTCCTCGTCATGTGGATGCTGGCTGTTCGATGAGGCGTCCTTCGGTGTATTAACCGGTAAGTTCCAATCTCTTAGAAGTTGCGGCAAATCTCCGCTATCGTAAGCTAAGGCAAACCTACCACACATCTTGGGTTATGAAAGTCTGGTATTAGCATCAGGTATACTTTAATTAAGTCTCTTGGTTCAACTGTTCATTGCTTTGTTCCCTTTTTTGATCCCTTTCATTCAGATATTTTTCGTGGGGTTTCGGCCTCACAAAATTGCATTTACAAATCATCAACATTTTTATGCAAAAGTGGGCTACTTTCATTTACTCACAAAGGTGTAAACACAAGCAGGAAGATCTCAGTTTAACAGGCTAAAAGTCCCTCCTTTTCGGTATGCTTTTACAAGGAATGCGTTTATCGCAAAGGTTACATAAGAGACATCTATTTGGTTCCAAGATTTTAACGTGCACTACGAACCCTGCTCATATACGCCACCTACATGATATAAGGCCGCCTGCATCAAACTTCAATACGCAAGAATCGGCCCCCATACCGGAGTCTCCAGCAAACTCACCAACTCGACCACAGATGGCACCTAAACCCAATTTGAAAAAAAAAAATCGTAGTTTAATGTATTCTATTATTGGGGTTTCCATAGTAGGTTTATATTTTTGGTTTAAAAGTAACTCCAGGAAACAAAAACTACCTCTTTCGGCGCAAAAAGTCTGGAAGGAAGCCATATGGCAAGAAAGTGATAAAATGGATTTTAATTACAAAGAAGCGTTAAGGCAGTATATTGAGGCGTTGGATGAATGCGATCGCTCTCATGTCGATTTATTGTCAGATGATTATACCAGAATAGAGCTGAAAATTGCTGAAATGTATGAAAAGCTCAATATGCTTGAAGAAGCCCAAAATTTGTACCAAGAATTATTAAGTCGGTTTTTCGAAGCGCTGAATGTTCCTGGCAAAGTTGATGAGAGTGAAAGAGGCGAGGTTTTAAGAAAAGACTTGAGAATCTTGATTAAATCGTTAGAAATCAATAAGGACATAGAAAGTGGCAAGAGAAAATTGCTACAACATTTACTTTTAGCTCAAGAGGAAATTTTAAGCAAATCGCCAGAGTTGAAGGAATTTTTTGAAAACAGAAAAAAGAAGCTCTCGATGGTAAAAGACATCAATAGAGACCCTAATGATGATTTTAAAACATTTGTTAGTGAGGAAAATATTAAATTTGATGAGCAAGGCTATATGATTTTGGACCTGGAAAAGAATAGCAGCGCTTGGGAACCCTTTAAGGAAGAATTTTTTACTGCGAGAGATTTATATACAGCTTATTGTCTGTCATCAAAAGACATAGCTGCAGCTCTAAGTTGCAAGATAACTAGTGTGGAATGGATGGTTATGGCAGACATGCCACCAGGACAGATATTGTTATCACAGGCAAATTTGGGGTCATTGTTCTATCTTCAAGCAGAAAAGCTAGAAGCTGACTTAAATCAATTAGAGCAAAAGAAAAGTAAAGAGTCCAACCAAGAGTTAGATATGGGAACATACATAAAAGCCGTTAGATTCGTACGCAAAAATCGTGACTTATGTCTGGAAAGAGCACAAAAATGTTACGACAGCGTTATTGCGTTTGCCAAAAGAAACAGAAAAATTAGGTTTCATGTGAAGGATCAACTGGATCCTTCAATTGCACAGTCAATTGCTCTATCTACCTATGGAATGGGGGTTTTAAGCCTTCATGAAGGTGTTTTGGCTAAAGCTGAAAAACTATTCAAAGATTCGATCACTATGGCCAAGGAGACTGAATTTAATGAGCTCCTTGCAGAAGCTGAAAAGGAACTAGAAAAGACGACAGTCTTGAAAGCGACCAAAAAAGAGGGTTTAAACTAATACCACAATAAAGGAAATAAAGGAAGACAAAAATAATAAATATTTCAACTGTACATATGTATTTTCGCAGCAAACAGAAAGCATAGTTTATAGTACCTAATGATAACCTTTCTTTCATTACTTCGAAATCTATGACGATTATATTATACACTAAAATATAGAAATTATTTTCTTTATTTTTACCATTTTAAACATGACCAATAACTAGAAGATACATAAAAGAACAAATGAACTTTATACATATTCTTAGTTAGCAGTCATAACTTGCCAAACTCTAATGACGTTGTCGGTGTAACCGGCAAACAAAGTTTGACCGTCAGCAGACCAAGCCAAAGAAACAGCATGTGGTTCAGCGGCCTTGCTGTAACCAGCAAATTCTGGTCTCAAGTCATCGACCAAGTATTGTGGGTCCAAAGAAAAGACCTTAATACCGGTAGCAGTGGCAGCAGCCAACCAGTATCTGTTTGGAGAGAAAGCCAAAGAGAAAACTTCATCTTGTGCAGACAAAGTGTACATAGCCTTCTTAGCGGCCAAGTTCCACAACATAATTTCACCGTCCTTACCAGCGGAAGCAATCAAAGTTCCGTCTGGGGAAGCAGTCAAAGTGTTGATGTTGGAGTTGTGACCGATGAAGTCAGCTTCAATTTGGAATTGGTTTAAGTTCCAAGCCTGTCATTATATCATTTTTGTTAGTAAGGGAACAAATTTAATTTAAAAAAATAGTTTCCATTTTGACATAACGAGTAAAGAGAAGAGCAGAGTAATGCTAAACCATTCATCAGAGATCTTGGTGATAATTGGTATGTCTCATTCGGAACTCAAAGTTCCATCTGAAGTAGCAAATATGTTATTACATCATTTGAATGGCATACACAAATCCACTTTTCTTCTTCTACTCGATTGTCATCATATTCTATCATGGAAAGAAAATATATCACATACCTTAACCATTTTGTCGTTACCGGCAGAAATGATGGTGACAGAGTCATCATCAGCTTTTTCGTTTGGAACAACTCTGACTTGGGAAACCCAGTCATTGTGACCCAACAAAGTGGCCAAACATTGACCTTTGATGGTCCAGACCTTGATGGTCTTGTCACGGGAACCAGAGATAATCATGGAAGCCTTCTTGTCAATGTCAACGGACATAACATCGGACTTGTGACCGACGAATCTTTGGTAGGTTTCACCGGTGGCAACATCCCATAATCTCAAGGTCTTGTCCCAAGAAGCAGACAAAGCGTAAGCACCGTCAGCAGTCAAAGTACAGTCTTGGACAATGTGACTGTGACCCTTGAAAGATCTAACTGGGACACCAAACTTTTGGTCGTCACCAGTCAACTTCCAGGAGATCAAAGTCTTATCACGGGAAGCGGACAACAATAGGTTTGGTTGACCAGCAGAAGTAGCCAAAGATGTGACCCAACCGTTGTGACCTTCCAAGGTACCTCTCAAAACTAAAACTTCGTTAGATGCCATTTTTCACTTTATTTACTTTAGTGTGTTATAAGGATTTTTTGGAAAAAAAGAAGAGAGAGAGAACGAGTTAGGAAAACCAAAGGAGCAGTCTTAAATATAAGAAAATTTTCAAGTTGTAGAAAATCCACAATTAAAGGAATAGCCCAATGCCAAAAAAATTGGTCTTACACATCCAAAAAAAAGTTGCGTGGATGAAATTTTTTTCAACAAACGTTCTGAGACTTTCGCTGGAGAAGCACGTCCTCGCTAAGAAACTTTCAGAACGGAGCGATAACGAAGACGGCCTAACATCCGTACATAGTCATAAGGCTACAGATGGCCAGGTTTGGGGGAATATAAGTATGGTGATGAGTATTACCAGTAACACAAACGAATATTTTGACAAACCAGTTACGCTGTGATAGTCCAGTATCTTTTAAACGTAGAATGGTGTATCTAGAGTAAATATTGTAGTGATATCACACCGAGCAAAATACGTGGTTCCAATTCATAATGCTAATAATTATGCTCAGCTCATTGAATATGTATGCCACTGTAGTATTTTATTAATGATCTCAATTTTCACTTTCCTAATCTTTCCCAGATGTATTTGGTCTTATAGAAATCGCTGAGGTTATTGTCCAAGGGTAAAATATCAATATTCCCATCATTTTTTCTGTTAATAAGGACTTGATCATTTTCTAAATCCAAAATAACTCCTAAAGATCTGTATAGCTTCAATTTTAGAATATTTTCGTTTGCTTCCGGGGTGACCGCACTTTGTTCTTCCAGCTCAGGTTCAATTACTTTTGCTTTTATTTTGGAACCGTTCGGTGTGGATATTATTTCACTATCTTTGAGGTACAATTTCATCTTTTCGTCCAATTCACTTCGAAGTGACACAATATTACGTTCCAATCCGTCCAAATCTTTCAGAAGTTTAACTAGTTCGTCTTTACTACCAAACTCATTGCTCTCTTCGTTAGTATATTCTAAGTCTCCCTCCAATTTAGCAACATTTATTCTTTCCGCATTCAATTTCTTGTTCGACTCAGAAACCTTTGAATGCTCTTTACTAATTCTTGCTTCGCTTTCCTCTTTTATAACATCAAGATCGTGTCGGATTCTTTTCATGGCATCAACATCTTGCTGAATATCAAAACTTTCTCTGACCTCTTTTAAAAATTCAACCGGATTGTCGAGTAGGTTATCCTTTTGTGACATGGCTCTTGCGTTCCTTCCCGTTACACTTGCTCTTCCCTCGTTACTTCTTTCATCTATAGCAAAGTCCCTACGTAAGTTATTTTGAAGACTTCATTGTTTACATTTACTTTTGACGCGCCTGTCAAGGTCGGGTAACCTCTTCTGCTTTCGCGGGTCCTTTTACGTTGAATCAAATTTATTGAATATAACATTATAAAGAGTATCATAAAAGCTATGTAGCAAAAAACATTAAGTACATTCCTTACATTTCATTTACTGAGCCAGTAAATACGTTCCTAAGACGAGTGTGCCGGCTAAAACGATTGATCCGGTTTTTATAACCCCACGGTTGGTCAATTCGTAGCCCATATCCCAGATGAGATGCCTTATACCGTTACCAAAATGGAATGCAAACAGATATGCTGCAGAGCCTTTGGCCACCCATTGGGACCACTTAGGCATCTTTTCGTGATACCACTTGTTTAGATCCTGAAAAGTCGTATCCATTCCCATTATTGTCGTCACACCCAAAGTAATTGTGAAAGCATAGAATCCAAGAGCCAGTAAAACGCCAGATATACGATGTAAAGAGGAAAGATACCAGCTCATTTCAGGTTCGTAAACAGTTAAATGAGGAGAGATCGGTCTTTTTTTCCTTTGAGATACTAAGAGCTCCTCTTCCTTGTTGCTTGACCAAAGATCAGATTTGGATACGCGGCCATTGTGGAATTCTTTGGAAAAAAGGACCATTCTGCCATTAGAGATATAACTATGCAAAATAAATGGTGTGCTGATTCTTGGCACGAATACAGATGCTCGGGGAACTCCAAATAGAGATGTTACTCTTTGAATGGTTGCTTTCATTATTCTTACGCTTCTGAATATTTCTGAGCTCCACTTATCAGCTATCACAGTCACATTGAGTGTGATTAATTTTTCGGTATATTGATACTATTCATTTTTATTTGCCATTATCTAAAATCTTCGTCAATTTTTTTTATGAGCAACGTATCCCTAATCCCTTTTTTACAAAAGTCCAAAATAAAAAAAAAACTATTACGGATGCAGTGGTCTCTAATTAGGGATACTTTTCTTTGTAATTTGGTTTATCGTACGGTAAGAATGACCGAATGAGTGATGGTTTTGATCCGAACCGTAAAGAAATACTGGTAGAAGTGTTTACTCTGGTTCCTTTCAACGACATGGTATACAACTATATTGCATGAGAACTGGATGCGATGCAAGTACTTCTGGCACAAACATGTAAATACTATTGATTATATTACAGTAATTTTGTCAAAACACAGTGGCACAAAGTCATTTGATAATGTGATAGGATAATGAAACATATAAAGCGGAAGGACAAAAAAAAAGTAGTGATATTATGTAGAAATACCGATTCCATTATGAGGATTCTTATATCTTCGAGAGGAACTTCTATTATATTCTGTATACACAACATTATAGCCTTTGATCAACAATGGAGTTCACAATTATCAAAATATTCGTACAATATTTACGTAGAATAGTGGATGACAGAGTATATAAACAAAGAAAGAAGCACTCAGGATTTTCTATAAATAGTAAAGTTTTCTATGGACGCCAAAAAATCTTAAGGGTATCTTGAGTGTAATCATCATTGGAAGGATTATTATCTTTCACGAGTAAAATACTATTAATAACTAGTAATTTCCGTGAAGTCATTAAAATGAACAAAACGATAAAACGGTTTCTTATTGCTTATGTGCTGATTTTTTGCAAAAAGGTAAAATCTAAAATCTAAAAATATCAATTGCATACATTCACATTTGGTATATTACCATATAATAGCAAGATGACATAAATCGATGAGGAGCATTTACCAAATTCCATGGAAGATGAAAAACAGGGTTGATAATATAATAAACAATGGAAGAAAAATAATAATATTACCATGCAAAATTATTGTCCTTGTGGATTTCGATATTTTCAACAGGTACCTTAGTAGAGCTGAAGTTTTTTCAAATTAAACATTTATGTGGTAGTCATATATATGTGTCATGCAAGTCTTTACATTAAATATATGGTAACCACCAGAGAACTTGTTATATTAGTCACAATTAATAATGTTGGAATAAAAATCCACTACCGTCTATCAACTAGTAGTTATATTATCAATATATTATCATAGACGGTGTTAGATGATGATATAAATTTTGAGAAGCTGTGATCAAAGTTAGAAGAAGCTGAAATGCAAAGATTGATAATATGATAGGATAATGAAACATATAAAATAGAAAGAGGGATAATCGTAATATTAGTATGTAAAAATATACATTCCATTTTGAGGATTCCTATGTCCTCGTGGAGAACTTTTAGTATATTCTGTTTACCTAATATCATAGTCTTTTATCAACAATGGAATCCCAACAATTATCTCAAAATTCACCTATATCTCAAATAATAAACCGATCGGACTGCGTTCAGTGAACCTCTCTTATATAGTATAGGAAGATCCAAATTTATTCTTCGCTGATATGACCTTTTGACCTTTACTTATTAACGAGGTGCTTTTACCAATGCATAGACGAGCAGCTTATCCCATAATGAATTTAAATTCTATTCAACTGATAACAACTTATAGTTGCTATAGTCACACTTTTTCTGTTGTATCTCAAAATGAGATACGTCAGTATGACAATACGTCATCCTAAACGTTCATAAAACACATATGAAACAACCTTATAACAAAACGAACAACATGAGACAAAACCCGTCCTTCCCTAGCTGAACTACCCAAAAGTATAAATGCCTGAACAATTAGTTTAGATCCGAGATTCCGCGCTTCCACCACTTAGTATGATTCATATTTTATATAATATATAAGATAAGTAACATTCCGTGAATTAATCTGATAAACTGTTTTGACAACTGGTTACTTCCCTAAGACTGTTTATATTAGGATTGTCAAGACACTCCGGTATTACTCGAGCCCGTAATACAACATTTTCAACAGATGAGTGGTTGTTTGGCCGAGCGGTCTAAGGCGCCTGATTCAAGAAATATCTTGACCGCAGTTAACTGTGGGAATACTCAGGTATCGTAAGATGCAAGAGTTCGAATCTCTTAGCAACCATTATTTTTTTCTCGCGTATTCCTTTGAGGGCGCCCCTTTATGTTGAAATATTGAGAAGCTATGAATCAAACTTTGAAGTCAGTTGAGTAAGAAATATGAAAAACATTGGAAAATACAATAAAACACAATTACGAAAACTATATTGTTTTGAACAGAAAAATAGAAGGAAGTACTAAAATTACTCTTTCACCACACAACAATTTTAACTCAAGAAGATAATCACTGCTTACTTTTATATTTTATAGACAATTTGCACTTTGGGGTATTTTTCTTAATTTTATCTGGGTTTTTTTCTTCTTTTTACAAAGAAACTATGCTAAGAATATGAACTCTTCCACTTCTTCAGAAAATGTCTTCATAAATTCATTTAGCTATTTGAATCAAACATCACAAGCCGTAATCTCAGGTAACTCCACTTTCGCAAATGTTATCAACTTTCCTTATAGACTTGGATTATCCTTTATTGGGGCTGTGAACTTGCAGTACGAGCAAACCGTTAAATCTGAAGAAATTCCCCCAACTCTAAGGTCTGTTTTTGATACAATAGGGTTTTTTTTCAGCCCGTACGCCATATTTTGCTTTGTAATCGCCATTGTCCTGAACCGGTTCGTTGTATTTTACGCCGTCCTTAACAACGGTTCCAGACGTACTTTACCGTTATGGTTGAGTAATGTTTTCCATATATCAGCAGTAGTTGTATTAGCAATGGTATCCTTAGGTCCGCTGACCTTGGGTAAGGATTTCAAAATATTAGGCGACCCTGCTTTTGCCCAAGAAAAATTTTTACTGAATATATTCTACGCTTTCGCTTACTCTTATTGTGTCGAAACCATATTTACCATCATGCGGAATTCCAGCCCTTTGGAGGGCACTGACTATTCATTGTTTGAACTTTCGATTCAGTTTTATACAATGACTAATAATAATACTAAACTTCTAGATTCTCCTGATTACATTATAGACTGTTCTATGGCTATTTTGAGCAGGATATTGATCCATTTGGTGGAGATTTTCAGGCTTAGAAATTATCGTCTACTTTTTAGTACTATTATGAACCTCTGTCATATTTGTTACTTAGGGATAAGAGTTAAGCAGGGCGGCTGGAAAAGCCTTCCATTTTCGGTGAAATTTAGGCACTTTCCAAAACTGTTTTCAGTCTCTATTATTTGCTTATCATTACTGATTTTTGAATTATCATGCTTAATTAGATGGGACCCATTTGGAAAATCACGTAATTCTTGCGAACTTTTACAGTTTTACCCTCTCAGTAGAAATTGGAAAAAATACTTAAATTACACGGGAGAAGAAGATTTTTCTGCTATGACCACTAAATTCGCACTATTATTATGCTCAGGAACTGAACTAATGGAAAAGGGTATACGAAGAGAATTTCCCGCTATTAACATCCCGGATAATGTTAATGAGAAATTTTTTATTAGCGGTTATTTAAATGAACTTTCTAAACCGTATAAAGAGAACACTTCCATCAGCTTCCCAAAGAAAAATTCATCAATATTAAAGCAAAGATTTTTTTTAATGTTTCCAAAATCTATAATATGGATCATGAAGAAGCTCGTAGGCCAAGTATTCTTTGGCTTCAGAGATAACAAGGACGAGGACATCCCCGACAACGACCCATCAAAAATGTTAAAGATAACTAAAACGAACTCTCTCAATAATAGTGCCGGCCACAAAGAAGATATTGAACTTGAACTATTGAACACATCAGATGATGAGTATTCTGAAGATTACGAGCCTTCTGAAGTTGAGTCACTGGGGGATTCTGATGAAGAAAACTTGGAAGAAGATTCACTGATTTTCAACGAAACCCGGGATGCCCTACTGGATTTATTTTCTTCCGAAGATAATGAAGTTCATACTGATTATAATTGGATCATGTCAACTAGCCGTATCCTTCAACAAAAATTACTGTCAGAAAAAACTTTGACAAGGGCATCTATCTTAGATACAGAGTTAAGTGAAGTAGATGAGACTTTTGGTACAGAAAGTGATTTTGATCTATCTTGCGCCGTATGCAAAGTCAATGAAAGAAATACAGTATTATGGCCCTGCCGATGTTTTGCCATTTGCGAGGATTGCAGAATTTCTTTGGGTTTACGTGGGTTCAGCACTTGCGTATGTTGTAGGAGTAAAGTTCATGGGTACTGTAAGGTTCATCCTGTTTCAGATAGTAAATAATAGTTTAAGAACTTTTGCATGGTATCTAAAAGAGGTTTTTCGTTTGGGAGCTCTAGCATTAATTACTATAGCTAGAGCTTTCTGTGTTGGACATATAAAAATCATAATAATAAATCAAGTTTTTTTTCTTTGGGAAATGTTCGAATTAAAATTGTACTTATAACATATCGTATCATTAGTATATATATAAAAGTGTCAGTGGCGATTATATCATTAGAGGAGGAAAGAATAAACTATACATCGATTTGCCGTCATTTCTGTATTTATGGCATATTGACTCTGAACTCATGCCATCTAATGGTGGAACAAACGGATTGGGTTCTCTACGTAAACCAAATCGAATGAATCGGCAGCTGAAAATACAACCTTGTCCATGACAGAACCAGATGGAGCGGCAATGTATTTGACACCGGATTTAACTGCTCTGTAGACATTGTCTGGGAATGGGAAAAATGCATCCGATGACAAAGAAACGTTGGTTAATTTACTCAACCATTCCTTTCTCTCTTCTGGAGTAAATGGTTTTGGAATCTCCTCGAACTTCGATTGGTATTCAGACAATTCTGGTTCTTCTGTTGGAATTTGGCCGGTTACGAATAAATCGATAGCATTAGATTTTTCTGGTCTCTTGACGCCTTTAGCCCATTTAATCTCCAAAACTCTAGGGTGTTGTCTGAACCACCAATTATCAGCCTTATCACCAGCTAATCTTGTACAATGGATTCTAGATTGTTGACCTGCACCCAATCCGACAACCATACCATTTCTAGCATAACATACGGAATTAGATTGAGTATATTTAATAGCAATGGTGGCAACCGTTAAATCAATTATGGCTTGTTCAGTGAGATTTTTATTTTGAGAAACAATTTCTTTGAAAGTTGATTGATTGATTATGGCATCGTTTCTCTTTTGTTCCAAAGTCACACCGTATACTTGTCTTCTTTCGACAGCTTCTGGAACATAGTTTGGATCAATTTGTAATATGCAGTACTTACCTCCCTTCTTCTTGGATAGAATGGCCAACGCCTCAGGCTCATAACCTGGGGCAATAACACCATCAGAAACTTCTCTAGATATGATCTTAGCTGTTGGAACATCAACTATGTTGGAAAGAGCAATCCAATCACCAAAGGAAGACATTCTATCAGCACCACGGGCCCTAGCATAGGCACATGCCAAGGGAGATAAGTTTTCAATGTCGGCAACAAAATAAACTTGCTTTTCAACATCAGACAATGGGATACCCACAGCGGCACCAGCTGGTGATACATGCTTGAACGATGCTGCTGCTGGTAAATTCAACGAGGCGGATAATTCCTTAACCAGGGGCCAGGAATTCAGAGCATCCAACAAATTAATGTAACCTGGTGAACCACATAGGACTTTGAAAGGTAAACTGTCTTGTTGACTGACGTAAGCTTGAGCCGGCTTTTGGTGTGGATTGGCACCATAACGTAGAGTAATTTGAGCTTGACCTTCAGAGTATTGTTTCCTGAAGAAATCTGAAATTGCAGCATCATAATCGGCAGTGTGTTCGAAAGCCTTTAATGCCAATCTATTTCTCAAATCTTGAGAGATTTCACCATTACTGGATAATTCACTTAAAAATTCGGAGTAGTCCTTTGGATCAGATAAAATAGTGACTCTAGCATGGTTCTTAGCAGCTGCTCTTAATAGAGTAACACCACCAATATCAATTTCTTCTACGGCTTCTGGAATAGTCACACCCACCTTAGCAACAGTTTCTTTGAATGGGTATAGGTTACAAACGACATAATCGACTTTTTCAATGTGCTGTTCCTTCAAGTCTTTCTCATCGCTATCGATGTCCCTAGCAAGGATACCACCATGAACGGCAGGATGTAAAGTTTTCACTCTACCTCCCAACATTTCTGGGGCATGTGTGATAGCAGAAACGTCTTCGATTGGAAAACCAGCGTCACGAATCATACGAGCAGTACCACCGGAGGCGAGAATACGAACGTTCTTCTCGATGAGGCCTCTGGCTAAATCAAGTAGACCTGTCTTGTCATAGACGGATAGGATTGCGGTTTTTGTGTAATTGGCCATATTTTTGATGGTGATATGTGCTTTGATGTCCAAGCTAGCAAAACTACTTCAAGGGCTATTAGTTGCTGGTAAGAAAGATTTTAGGTACTACACTAAAGGTTAAAACGAGCGTACATTTATATACATAGATCCGAACGTGATATGCACATCCGAATATTAACAAGTTATGAGAGGAGTCAATTCATTTCTGGGCACATCAGGGTACACACATTGTAGGGTAGGATCTTCTTTATAAATGATAAGTTGACTTCTGCAATGACTTAGTTGGCATGATTAATATTGTTCGTTCCGCTAAGGAAAAAAGAGTCAAAAACTGCAAATTCAAATTGCGTATGCTGCCAAAGAGCGAAGAATAATAAAAAAAAAATAAGTCGAAGAAAAGGAACGATGAAGTAATCAGGTTGAAAAAATGTTCATAGTGCATTATTATTGATCTATATACGGTTCTAACTATTTCATTTTCTATACCTCCATAACGACAGAGTATTTTGTCTTTTCCAGGTCTTTCTTCTGCCGGCCTTGGTGTTGTTGAATTTGTGTCCCTTGTTGATACCCCTGGATTTCTTACCGGTGGCAGTCAAGCCTCTAGCTTCACGATGCTTATGGACGGGATTGCAGATCCAGTTGTACCGAGCATCTCTTCTGATAGCCTTGTGTTGAGGATCAACCAATATAACTTCGAAGTACTTGTAAGTAGAGTCTTGGTTGACCCAGTAGGAGTTCAAGACTCTCAAGTTAGCAGCACGACGGCCAACTCTTTCTTCAGCGGTAGCTCTCAAGGATCTTTGGTATTTCAATTCATTGACACCTTGATTAGTTGGCTTACCGTAAGTAGCACCCTTTGGAACAGGTCTCTTTCTGTTACCGCGTCTAACCCTGACACGGTAGATAACGAAACCTTGCTTGGCTTTGTAGCCTAGTCTCCTAGCCTTGTCTGGTCTAGTTGGTCTAGCGGCTCTGTGAATGACATTTTTTTGTCTGTATTCCCAGACCCTGACTCTTTGCAAGAATCTCAAAACATCAGATTGCTTCTTTCTTTCTAATTCTTCTAAATATTTGTAGGCTCCCATTGCTTGTGTGGTAGGTAATTTGTGTCTGTCTTTACGGTAGCTTTCGCCGATTACTATTGCCGCTAACTTCTCAAGAGTGAATGAAATTATCAATGGCTCCGGTTAATTGAAAACGTGGAAAAGTATCGAAAGGAACAAGAAAGATGTTTTCCGGGTAACGACATATGGAGCATCAAGACAGATACATCTCTACTGACTACATGTTTGTATCATCATTTGAAGAGATTGGAGAAGTATTCTAGCAATCGGTGCAAAAAATAAGAGTACAGAAAAAAGACGTTTGTTTCCTTAAAGGAGCTGGAGGAGCCTGTTTTGGATAGCGGCGTAGTCGCTTTATTAATTTGGTTATACTTTAAACGCAAAGATGGCAGTACGAAACCAGCAATGCAGTGATTATATATTCCCTACTAAGGAAAGTTGCGCATCCAATGGGAAACATTTTCCTGATCTGTACCTTTGGCAACCTGAATATGCGGTTGGCTGGCAAATAAGGTAGCGTGGAGGCGGTGTTTTTGCCACAAACCAGTACGCCCAATCTATCCCTGCGAGCCACCGTAATGATGCAAATTGCAGTAAAGCAGCGCTTAGCCTCCAGCCGAAATTTACTTCCGTCGAATACACGTTGGCCAGAATGTCTCTCATCCCCCTTGTGCTGCGCAAATAACAACGCGTTGGTGCGTTCTGGAACGCGAAGATTGCGAAACACGCCTCCGAACTGACGTAGCATAGAGTCTTTCACAGTATTGCCTAATGCGGAAATCACATTGCCATATTGGTGAAAAATACAATGGCTAGTTTGATCTATTTTTGGGTTATGGTGTCTCGAGCGTAAAAAGTGAAAAAAAAGTATATAAACAATCTGAATTTAAGGCAGAATTCTGTTTGCCGCTCTCAGAATGTACTGTTAGTTACTGAGGTCTCCATCAAACACAAACCCCAACCTAATCGCAAATAACCTGAATAAAAAATGGCCAGCAGTACTTCCACTTCCGCTTCCGCTTCCTCCTCCATCAAAACTAACAGTGCCTTAGTTTCCAACAATGTCGTTGCCGCCTCTTCCGTCTCTGCTACTTCTACTGCTAGTTCCAGTGCCGCTAAGAACACTACTTCCAGTTCAAAGAACGCTGCTCCAGGCATGGTTGCAAACCCTGTTTCCTCGAAGTACGGTATCATCATGGCCGCATTTGCTGCTGTTTCTTTCGTCCTAGGCACCGGTATTTAAGAAGTTTCTAAAAGCCTTTTTTTTTTCCTTCTGCTTATTGTACTATCAAAGGGAACGATTGATTAACAGAAAAATTACATAAAAATCATATCATAATGGACTCGCGGTTGTCGCCTAGTTAAACCAATGAAGAGGTGGGCGAACTTGTGGGAGTTATATATATTTAGGCCAATTGGGCCATTGCATGTTTCCTATAATATATTTTAATATAAAAATTTATTTATTAATACAGCAACTCATTAGATTAATCGAGTGGTAGTAAGGCTTTTTTTGCTCGCAATGCGAGCACGTGACAGAAAGTGAGAATGAACGTCTGACATTGCAAGTGTCACGTTCAGAAAATGAGAAGACGGGTAAAACAAAAATATTGATGATTGTTGGTTAACAATATCAAATTCATTGAAGGAGGTCACAACCGCGAGAGAAAGTAAGATGTCATGTTTTTGAATATGAACCTGGAGCTCGCATATAACTCTTTCCAGTGGCACCTTTAGATTTATTTTAACTCTGAAATGTAGGTTTTTTTTTTTAGATAAGTCACGATAAGTAGTTGCTGTTAGCGACTTTATTCACAGCATTTCTTTATGTAGTATTTGTAGAAATAGGGGAATTATATCGAAGTACTCAAGAAACTAACGGGCTTCTGAGTAAAGGGGCTTCCCGATGTAATGGCATCCAAGGTAATTATCTAACTGATTTTTAATTGGAAGAAACATTTAGAATGCAACCTCAATTGTGGGCAATTACGACCAATGACAGTCAAATCCAGTAATGTTTCAAAGGGATAATTTACTGGGGAAACAGATTTACTATTCTGGAGGCAGGAGTGATATATTCTTATTCTTCCTATCCATGGGAATAACGATGCACTTTTTTTTAGGTAAGGTGTGCTCCCAGTTTTTCTTACCAAGAAGTGTGCAATTGGTACGGTAATATCGTATTTGTTTGCGCTGATGTACCCACGCTTTAACCATTTAAGTTAGTTATTACGGATCTACTCTGTCTATTTTTTTACCAACTCCCTACCCAGAGGGAAAATGCGTATGCAATCTAAAATACTTTATTTCCCATTCCGTGCCTTAGGCAAACACAAATGGATTTTGGCTGCATACCGAGGGGTCTACGTGGTGATGAGGTCGCTACAACCCAGGATGGCTATCTCGTTTCTTCGAATTTCCGCAGCAAAGAGGACCCTTATTGCAGGGATGGAACCTTTTCTGCACAAAGCAAAATCCTCAGAATGTTTCTCTCCTCTGTCTTTCTTTGCCGAGCTCCATCGTGCTAGCGCATCGGACAGGTTATCAAACACACCACAAAGTTTACGAATTGTCTAGGCTTTTTCACTTTATTGCCCAACATGGAATAATTCTCGCTCTATTGATGAAGAACTCGTCTCTAAGCGTAGACCCATTAAAGGAGTTTTGGGCAGGAAGCAGTGAAATACAAGAAAAGTATACAAGCAGTATTCCTGCTCAAGAACCCAGTTTTCAGTTATAGTTTCCACTCCTTTCAATAGATGGGAAACTGTATATCCATTAACTAAAATGGCCAGTCAGACTATCTCTTCTCCTCACTAGTGCCTGATCTCTGGTGTCGCCACTCCTGCTGCTGTTAATTATAAGGGCAAAGTCAGACCATCACTTACATTGAGGTGAATACCAAAACCAGTGAAGGTTCTGTTTTTCTCGGGAGCATTTCCGGCAGTAACACCGTTACTTATACTGAAGAGAATTTTTCTGTTGGTATGATTACTGACCCTGTCTGCTCGAAGCACGGTATCATCATTTACCGTTGTTTCTTTCGTCCTAGATATCGGTGTCTAAGAAACTCCAATTGAAGATGTACAGATGATTAATTACGTCTTTTTATCAATCTATTTACCTATATATTTCAATTTTGATTTTTATCTGGCAATTGACATGTGAAAACTTTGCCTATGAACCCGAATAGCGCATTCATATTTTAAGAACATGGTAGAGTATTGCAGTTGTTCTTTAATTTTCTTTGACTTCGTTTACCCGGCGTTTTTTGCTTGACTGAAAATCAAATGAAGAAAAATAGAGATGGTCTTTTCTTTTTGTCATATCCAAGAACACGTCCATCTAATTGATTAGTGCCAAAAATCGCAGGGATATAACTTCGAAAATTTCTCAAAAATGGCCAATTTTTTTGTTAGACTGTGGGAAAGTGTATTTGAACCAGGGACCTCCCCCCAGCTGATCATCGCCACACACGTATCTTTTGTTGCACTACTACTGACCCTCATCTGGCTCATCTATGCCACAAACGGGAATATCCACTTCTATGCTCTTTTCTGTATATCACTTTTACTATGGATTACGGTTATCTGGTTTATAAACGAATTATCACACGTCAAATTGAAGGATAATGATGAGCTGGATAAAGATGCCAATAAAAAGGACGACAGTGCCATCAAGGAAGACAGCGAAGACAAGCAAGAAAGCGGGAAATCCACTAGTACTGCCAGACGGACTCAAGCACAATCTAGGTCAAGAAAAGCATAGACAGATACATAATTGACTACATAATTATCTCTGTTATTAGTATATCACAGAGCTTCCGGGTAAATGTCCGCAATTGTAAATTTTTTTGTCCGCTTCAGGGTCTCCCCTGATATTTTTTTTTTTTCAAAAATTCCTTTTTTTTTAAATCAAATTTTGGACTCAAATATGGACAAATGAAGCACATGTAAAGAGTTAACGCGTGCGACTGAATAGAACAACTCTTTCAGCATCGCGAACCCTTCAAATTGTCAATAAATAGGCATTTCAAGTAACTGTGTCAGCAGCACATTGCATAGGAATTCTGATTTTTTGTTTTAGTGACTGCCCTCCTAATTTTTTTTTTTTTTAGTTTACGGCTATAGCTAAACTTGGAGCTTTCTTTTATTAATTTTCACCGAGCTATTAATAACCCTACAAAAAGAGCAGAGAGGTACAGCCTGATCCGATAAAGCAGTGGGATAAAAAGTACTCAAAGACTATTTATAAAAAGTTCAAAATGGATGCAGGTTTATCGACCATGGCAACAAGAAACGGTCAGTCTTCTGCTAGAGTTAAATTGAGAAATAACCTCTTGAATAATGATATAGGAAATATTGACATTAGGGATGAAACACCTATTTCAAGGAACGGGAATGACAGCAATATTAACATCCAGCCTTCTTCCGTGCCGCTGCAGCAGCAGCAGCAGCAGCAATACTACCGTAATGGCATGAATGAGGCTCCAATACAAGCGCCACTTCAACAACGTCAAATTCCCATGCAGAATTATTCACAACAGCAACGCCAGCAACAACAGTATAATTTTGAGTATTCCAATCCACATATGAATGAGATTCCCCTCATGCAGCATAACTTCACCAAACCATCACTAAGCAATAATCGCGATAATGTTAATGGTAAGAAAGCTTCCTCATTTACCCAGAGCTCATTTTCCAATTTTTTCAAACATAAGCATCAATTTGGGAAGTCAAAGAAAAACACTAAGGGGACAGGAGGTGGTGGAGATGGTGATGATGACGATGAGGTTATCTTGGATGATTCTGCAAACTCCGACCTAACATTCAATGACATTCAGACCTTCGGTCACAAGGGCGGTGACAAATATGGATATGGTGGTGATTCCACTCCTATCATTCCAACATTGGTGACTAAAGACCGCGGCAATATGAGTAATATTGAGTATAGGAAGTACATTACTAATCAAAGGAAAACCGCAATGAATGCCATGGCTAAACAAACTAAAAATGGTACATTAGCCTCGTTGCCTCCGAGAGCAATGTCTTTGCAAAGTTTCCCGAATGGTAATCCTTTAATGCAAGCACCCACTCCTCATCCTAGATTTCAACCGAATAAAATGGTGAGCGCTAATTATTCGAGATCAAATTCGTTGATGAGTGGACCTCCCGGACAATTTCGACAGCCGCAGCAACAAAGAATGCTACCGATGAACAACTACAACAATCACCCAGGTCAATTCCAGAATACCCCACCAGTAATGCCCTCTGGACAACAGCCACCTCAGCAACCACGTACTCTGTCATTAACTAATGGCCCAAGATATTCACCCCAAAATCCTCGGCCATTCGCAGGTCATCAGCAGATATCACAAAGACAACAACAACAACAACAACAACTTCAACTTCATCCAATGTCTGAAGGCTATCGGACAATGTCTCTACAAAGTCAGAACGTTCCCCAAGGGTTTAATCCATGGTCACCAAATGACAACGATCGTAAAGCTGTGTCCATGAAACAGCCAATCAGTCAATCGTCAATTTCCTCAAAGAATAATTCAGCTTATTCAATACCGAACGTACAAAACAACTCCCTGACTACATTCTCTCCGTCATCTCCTACTGATGCTACAGCAATGCCTAACTCTACAAAACAAGGATCTTCACCACTAAAAAAACAAGTGAACATTGATCAACCTATTGAAAACAAGGGAAAACTGAATGTTTTGCAATTATCCACTCCTCAACAAAACGAGTTAAAGGAAAAAGAAAGGAAGCTAGCTGAAATGGAAAAATCTTTACGTGAGAGAGAAGCACTAGTAGAAGAAAAAGAAAAGGAAAGAGCTGAGAAAAATACTGAAGCAAATGAAGAGGAGGAAATTTCACATGAATCAGACGATTTAAATTTAAGACCTACGAGTGCGCTAGAGACTGGTTTAAGAGATCTTAAATTGGAAAGTGAAAGTGCAGTCGCCAATAGAGCGTCCTTGTCGACTTTCTCATCCACATTTAGTGATTCTCCCTCCAAGCAAAGAATCATCAATACCAGAACAGGTATGTATAAGCTAGAAAACTCTACTGATATCAATGAATACGTGACCGCACAAGAATTCCCCTCTCCCGGAAAGTATAACTCAAATTCGGATAATGGCGAAATGAATACAACGAACGAGGTCGATTTTGATTTCAATACTAGTAAAAGGGCTTCTTTGTTACAATCCATACCGGAAAGAGATCCCAAAAGAAATGTCTCAGATGCTACCATTAAGCGACGTGAATCCGATGGCAATGGCAGGAGACTAAGTAATGTCAACATATCCATGAACCAGGAAAACATCAACAATGATACTTTTCTATATAAAAAAAATAATCGCGATGGTCATTTATCAGCAGTTTCTCATATGTCCAGCTCTTCCCGTAGATCGTTCATCTCCAATACGCTGCCGTTGAATATTGATTCCGCCTCAGAATCTGATAATTTTGTACCGCATATGGATGGTTCACCCTCCAAAACAAAATCAGCCCCAGTTAGCTACGATAAGGATGGCATGAATGCTTCAGAAGAAGACTTCAGTTTTGATAATACTTTAGCCAAACCGTATGAACCGTTATATGCTAGGAGAGGAGACATAACTTCCGCCGGATCAACTAGTGGAGAAGATAGCTCTCAGCCAAAGATGATAACAATATCTGGTGAGCAATTGAATTTGATAACAGAAAACAAAGAATTAATGAATGAGTTGACACTGGTGTCTACAGAATTAGCAGAATCGATAAAAAGGGAAACTGAATTAGAAGAAAGAATACGGCTGTATGAAACCAATAATTCAGCACCATCTTTTGACGATTCTTCGAGTGTGTCTTTTTCTGACTTTGAAAAGGAACTGAGAAAAAAATCCAGTAAAATTGTGCAATTGATCCAGCAATTAAATGACGAGAGATTAAAGAGATTCATTGCGGAGGAGCAGTTATTACTCCAAGAAAATGGCACCAAACCAAGTTCTATGGAACTAGTAGGAAGAATTGAAAACTTGAATAAACTTATTGATGAGAGAGATTCAGAAATTGAAATGCTTAAAGGACATTTACAGTAGATGAATGATGTATTTTATTGTATATATCGCTTAGTGCACCAAAATCATACTACGTAAGTATAAAATCACTTTACACGTAGAAGATGCTTTTTCAGATTGTTCTTGAAAAAGTTGAAAAAAATATAATTCACACTCAGCAACAGGTGAAAGTGTATAATGGGTAAAAAAGGAAGGACAGAAGGTATATTGCTAATCAAAACGACTTTGGTATACGCGTTTGGGGCTACAATTGCATTTTAAATATATTTAAGATGTTTAATAGAAAAAGAAGAGGAGGTATGTTTTAAAACCAATGTTTTCCAGAAGTTTCGTTCTAGAGTGTGTATATCAAGACCAATTAGGATGGTATTTCCATTTTTTGTCAGTTAGTACGGTGTGACAGAAAAGTGTACTTTTGTGGCACAGAGAAGTGGAGAAACGGTACACGTAGAATACATAACGGCAAGTAACCTCTCTTATTTTACTCTCCATCTTTACTTTGTTTTACATTCCTAGGATTATTAGGTTAGCTTGGTTTTACAAAAACTCAATTATTCAGTTTCATTCAAATTACTAACATACCCAACTTTGACTACCTTGCATATGATTTTACCGTTAGACTTCGATGAAGATGAAAATTACCGTGATTTTAGGCCTCGCATGCCTAAAAGACAGAGAATCCCACCTGTTGTACAACTGTGTAAAGAAATGATGCCCGATATTCGCACTATTGGTGAATCTGTTAAAGCTTTTGAAGATGATATCAAATTCTTGAGTGAAGCTATAATGAATGAGTATGGCCATGAGGACTACTTTAATAATGCTTTACTGAGCACTTTAAACGCTGTTGTTGTGGAGCAACCACAGAAGCAAGCTGCTATCGCTCTCTTAACCATGGTTGTTAATTCGAAAAATAATGTTGCCGGAAAGAGTATTATCAATTACTTCTTCGAAGAATTACAAAAATGGTGCAAGCAAACATATAATGATGAATTCAAGAGTACGTCAAATGAAACTGGGCCATGGAACAAGATCAAGTTAATCCTGAGATTTTTATCCATTCTATCGCCCATGTTTTTAGTTGATGAACTAATCAATATCTACAAGAGCTTATTTGAATTGAGTATCGAATTAAACAATCTGGATCCAGGTAACAGAGTTCCTTTATCTGAAGCAATTTACACCAATACATTATTAAATATCCCGTATTTGTTCTTTTTTAATAGGAATAATGACGGTTTGAGGACAAAAGTGGAGGAGTTACTTGCATACGTTGAACAAAACTATCTAGTTAAAACAACGGATATAAACCTATTAAGAGAATACAATGGTGAACCTCCATATGAAATGGTAGAACTTGTCCGAGTCGTATTACCAAACGTCAAGAAGGCGCTAATCAATAACTTGGAACAGCTGAATGAATTATTTCCTGATTGGAATCATTTATTAACTCCCCAAACCGGTGATGAAGGGTTCAATGACGCTTTAACCCTTCCATCAGTAGATGATCTAAAGTCTTTCGTGCGCTTGAATAAAAACTTTGGTTCAGTTGATAGCATGTGGAAGACACCAAGGTATGCTTTTCATGTTTACTTGCCAAACTCCGCTGGTAATTTCGAAACAGTTGTACCAATCAGCACTTATGCTGGTCAATTATTCAACGATATCATTATTGATCTGGTGGAAAGTTTAGAATTCAATAGAAAGGAAGTAGCTAGACAAGTGATAACTTTGGATCTTTTTTTCAAAGCAGGTATATTTACAGAACCTGGTGAATCTATTGCCCAATTAATTGCCACTTATGAAGAGAACCCATTGGCTCCTACATTTAAGATAGAAGATTTGGCTATTGAAACCATTTTGGGACTTATTTTTAAATTACCTAGTGTTTCCCAGCCTTTTGCATACTTTTACACTTTATTGGTGGATATTTGTCAAAATTCTCCAAAAGCAATTGCTCCTGTCTTTGGTAGAGCCTTTAGGTTTTTTTATAGTCATTTGGATTCATTAGATTTTGAACTAAAATTAAGATATTTGGACTGGTTTTCAATTCAAATGAGCAACTTTAATTTTTCTTGGAAGTGGAATGAATGGGAAGACGATTCGATCAAATTTGGCAAGTATTTTTATAATCCAAAGGTAAATTTTGCTAAAAATTTGATTCAAAAAGAACTACGATTGACCTCTAACTTTTCAGAAGTAGAGGACAGCCTACCACAAGAATTCACGAAATATTTGGATACTTCTTACATTCCAAGAGATCAACTGATTAACTACTATCAATCATTATTCACCGGTTATACGGTAGAAGAAGATTCCGTTAGAAAAAATGATCTATATTTTAGACAAGAAGGTGTACCTATGGAAAACACAGTCCGTAAAATTTTAGATTATACCCACAAAGCAAACAATTCTAGGGAAGTTACTGAATTAGAAAGTATTCTAGGTGAGTTAAAGAATGAGTATGGTTCCATAATTTCCGACTTTAACAGATTTGTTATCATATTGTTAGTCCAGGCCGTTACAGACTCTGGTAGTAGATCTTTATCACATGCTAATAAATATATTAATGATTTAAAAGAAGATCTCAAAACCATATTTGCGAAGATTGAATTGGATATCGAGACAAAAGAGTATATCATAATTGAAGCCGTCCTAACATTTTGGAACGCCAACCCTCAGACAGGTTTCTTAGTAGCAGATGCATTCAAATATGCAGGTTTACTTACTTCCAGAACCATTTTTACATTTATATTTAACGAAACTGGTTTGAAGAATAATGGTTTGATTGAAGCTACAGCAATTGAAGCGGTCTTTAGAAATTTATCTCAACAAATCTCGGAAGAGAACGAAAGTGGAAATAATTTTGAGTTCGTTTTCGAAAGATTATGTACCATCGCCAACAGTACTATAGACTTACTAGATGTCAATGCTGATGAAGATATTGAGATACCTAAAGTCAACGGGGAAATGGACATCGACGATATTGAAGATGATAAACTGGATTTGAAATGGAAATATTTTACAGTGATTGGGTTTATTAAAAGTATATTAAGAAGGTATTCCCACGAATATCGTGAGTTAGCAGACAAATTCATTGCCAACATTGATAACGCTATTCCACACGAATCCACTAGGAGAACAATTTCGAATTGGATTCAAGAAACAAAGGAAGTTTAAAAAGATTCGGAGGATGGACTACATTCGTTATCACTCCGCTTTTTAATTTTTAATCAATGTTACATACCTAGCGTAATTTTCCTATATATAAAATATCAGCTTTATATAAATATATTATTGAAACTGTACCTATAATAATAAATTTAAAATTAAGTAAATACAAATGCTTCAAAATTTGTTAGTATTGTTTTCTTCAATCATCTTTACTTAATTGTCATCGCAATAATTAAATTAATATTTTATTGTTGTTGCGTATATAATACAACCTGAATGGTATGCTACACTATGTTACACTATGCTATTGATCAGAGTTTCTAATGACGAATTACACTTCTATAACTATCCGCTTTGGAAAGTTTGAGACGAAGGGCGTTACAATCAGAATCCGTATCCAAAGGATGTTCTTCAGAATTAGTCAGATCTACACCTGATGAAACATGCCTTGCGACAGTACTTATGCTACTTTCTCTAACCAAATGTGTAGGCGGTTCGGGAAAGTAATGCATATCATCCTGCGCGTATTCGTTTTCATCAAATGGGTTTATTGAATATTTTGATTCAGTTCTTCCAATGTTATTTGAACTGCCATTTAATCTAAAATTATGTAAATTTGCAAATGAAGTGTCTCTTGTTAATGACACTTCACCGAAATAGAGACAAAACTTAACAAACTTTATGAACTGGTCTCTAGTAACGTCCTTCCCTGAAAATCTAATTGTTTCATATAAATCGATAAACTCCTTCGCCTTTTCTAACTGAATTTTATTGGCGTTGTGATTAACAAATTGTGAGTTCACCACGTCGGCAAACGTATCTTCTAGATTCATTCTAACATCTAAATTGTTCAGAAACAATCCATGGTATTTCAGTCTATCTGTTAAACTTTTTATACAATCAGCATAGTTTAGGTATTCTGGAAATAACTTTTCATCTAATGGGTAGTCACATCTCCTCGGGGGCTCAAGTCCGTCGTGAATAACAGGGTCTTTAGGTTTTTTGAGAAGAATTGTTAATTCTTTAGATCTTTCCATGTTCTGCAGTACTGCTTCCCTACTAGAACGATGCGGGAGATCAGCAGGTGTGATCGGAATATATCTTCTTGGTATATCTTTTAAACAACTCTTATGAAATAGCATTCTTCCAATAATAATAAAGATACAAAAAACGCCAAAGACAACTAAAGCGCCTACAACAATGAACGTATTAAAGGCATTGTTTTCTGATTTAGAAGCTTGTGCAATGGAATCTATGGGTAAAACAACTGAAAACCCAATCAAAAGTATCAAAGAAACGAAAAGGGAAGCTTTGTATAACCACGACTTGAGTTTTGCGAATCCGGACATCTACTGCTAAGTATGGACACTCGTGTCTATAGATAGTATCAGGCCAAAGTTGTATAGCGGTATCTTTTTTTGAATAAATTTCAATGTGTTTTCCTCTGTTTAACCTCCCACTTTCTTTGATGCTCAAGAGCAATAACTTTATCGCAAAATAACAAAACTTTAATATGTGTTGTAATTTTGGCTAAACCCAGTTCAACATCACCACAAAAGAAGGTTTCCTTTATGCCCTTACCCTTTCTGCCTTCTTATTCTAGAATTTGTTTTGATGCTGTATTTGTTTGGTCCTTGTTCGTCATCGAAAAACCGGCCCAAAAACGGCTAATAAAAACGTGAACCTGTTTTAAGTCTTTTGCTATAAAAGATATTTATACTCTAAAAAAAGGGAAACTTTTGCAGCAAAACAAATTTTATGCATTAGTTCTCTGTTCTTAACTTGGTCAGACAAAATTCGTCCGTTTGTAGTTGTCTGTACAGGAATTCATCGAGCGATATTCTATCCTGAAATACATATGCCATTAAGTTACATCCTGAATAGATTCCTAGTCATCTATCAGCAAATATTCATCTTTTAATTTGAACCAATTCCGTTTTGTTCCATGTAGTTTCAACCAGCTATTCAATGACTGCAAGTAAATTTGGTTATTCTCCCCAATACAGTTCAAGTGCTTCAAGGTCAAAATAACATCATTGACTCTCATTCCAGTCACGATGGAAAGATCCTCCAGGGTCACTTTATCATAATGGGCGAGGTCACCTTCAATAAGGTGCCAACAGAGTATCTGTGACCAATATTTCAAGTACCCGATTAGTCCAAAAGGTGATAACGGTACTTCTGGCCCTGATATTACACCTTCTAATTGGGATAGTTTGTATGAAAACTCGATAAGTAAAAGGCCTAATCCACGTCGTTGATATGGGGGAAATATCAAGATGCACGCTAGATTATTTTGCTGATATGACACTAAATCTTTCGAAAAGAATCCCATCGGCTTTGTTGATCCAGTTTCATAAACTATGTAAAATTCATAATGATCTACTTTGAAATACATGGATTTATTGTCCAGATATAGCTTAGTGAAAAGACAAAGACATTGGCAAAAGAGTTGATACTTGGATCCTTTTACTCTTCTTATTGTATATTCAGGACTCTTGTATTTTATTTTGCCTGGAACACGATATTGAAATGGACAACTTGCAACATGTCCTACAAACCGCGTCTGATCATCCGTGTATTTGAAGCAGTATTCACAAACGAAAAGAGTGTCTAGCCAGTATTGGCTGTTAGAAACAGAGGAAAGCTGACCCTTGGTCTCGGAGCACCCTAGCCTTTTTGTTTCAGGATCGAAATAAACGGCGCTCCCATACCAAGTAGAGAATTTTTTATTCAGTCCAAACTGAATCTGTCTTATGTTCCTTTCGTTCAGTATTCCATATAGCATCTCTTTTTGAGTTTTTTTAATTTTTGCTGAGGGCTTATTCTTGCCTTTTCCACCATTCTTCTTTCCTTTTAGCTTCTGGGTAGTCGCTGTGAGTGATTGACTTAAAGATCTTGCCATTTTTTTTGCGAGTGAAAACAAAAAGCAACTAGAAAATAGGAGCCTCCAATATCAAAAAATCAAACTTCAATTTAACAGATTCTTAGAGCGCTACATACTCTATCCAGTTCGATATGGACAAGACTTAATGATTTCATCATCTCTTCTGATTAACGATTCTGTTATTCTTCATATTTACGCGCCTAACATATCATGATGATTGGGTGTTCCGAAAATTTTCATTGGCGATGAGCTGAGTATTGAAAGCTCATTATAGTATTAGTATATTATTGTTAATAGCAAGTGCTATATGCTATAAAAATGCAATTACAACCCAATACTAATAATAGAGTGTCTTAAGAAATATAAGTATGGGTACTTACAGAAAAAGGTTTAATGAAAAAGCCAGATCCGGCCATATGGCCAAATTAAAAGAACTGAAAAGAATTAGGAATAAGCAGTTCACTAGACAGGATGAAAACGATGAAAGAGTAGAAAACCCAGATTCAGCTCCCGCTGAGAGTTCTACTACGGAGCCAAATGCCAATGCGGAAATTCTTGAACCTCTCACTGAAGAAGAAAAGAAAATGAAGAAAAGAAAACTACAGGAGTTATTTACCCCAAAGGAATCGAAAGTTTCGAGATTGAAGAAGAAAAGACTGGATAAATTTATTGAACATCAATTAAAAAGAGAGGAAAGAAAGACAATTATTGGTAAACTTCAAGATTATAAGATAGATACAAGTTTGTTGACAAGCTCTAAAAGGTTAGGAGAGGGCAGGCAGACTAAAAAGGAAGAATTCAAAGAAGCACTGAGTTTAGAACGTCAAGGAAGAGGAAATGAACAAACAAATGAAATATTATACGAAGAATATGAACCAAAAGTTTGGGATGAGTATGGTGAAGGAGGGAGCTCTGAGGATGATGACGGCGAAGATGATTTCGAGGCTTCATTTGGTAGTATGCCGAAACCAACGGACAATGAGGAGAAGAAATCATCAGGTTTTATTGATCATAGACCAGCAAAATTTGGTGGATCTGGTCTTAGCTTTGGGTTTAGCAATATAAAAGTCATAAACAAAGAAAGCAAAACTCCGAAGAAGAAATATAATTGGAGACAACGAGTAGAAATGGAAGAATTGAAGAAGCATGGGAAAGAAGATGAAATGGATTTCGACACGACATCTGAAGATGATGACGAAGAGGAGGATCAGGAAGAAGAAGACAAAATGCATCCTAGTGAAAACCCACTCGAAGAAGTTGAAAGCGCAGATAGTGAAACTGGCTCAGAAAAATTTGACCAAAATGATGTTGCTAACGAATTCAAGGATTGGGCCAATCAAGAAATAAAAAAATTGGAAGGTAGAGATCAAGAGCTAGTTACTCCCACTTTGAACATCGATTATAAACCGATAATTAGAAAGGAAGATTTAGATGATGGTCTCCAAGAAGCTTATGTTCCAATAAACGAGAATTCCACCCGTAAAGCCTTCTATGTTGAAGTTAGCAGATCAGATGAAATTCAGAAAGCAAGAATTCAACTACCAGTATTTGGTGAAGAACACAAAATTATGGAGGCTATTCACCATAATGATGTAGTGATTATTTGTGGTGAAACGGGGTCAGGTAAGACTACACAAGTCCCACAATTTTTATATGAGGCTGGGTTTGGTGCCGAAGATTCTCCAGATTACCCAGGAATGGTGGGTATCACTCAACCAAGAAGAGTGGCCGCTGTGTCCATGGCTGAACGTGTAGCTAATGAATTGGGGGACCATGGTCATAAAGTAGGATACCAAATTAGGTTTGACTCTACCGCAAAGGAGGACACAAAGGTCAAGTTTATGACAGATGGTGTCTTGCTACGAGAAATGATGCACGATTTCAAGTTGACTAAATATTCCTCCATTATCATAGATGAAGCACATGAAAGAAACATTAACACTGATATTTTGATCGGTATGCTTAGCCGTTGTGTTCGGTTAAGAGCTAAACTACATAAGGAGAACCCGATCGAGCACAAGAAGCTAAAACTCATCATCATGTCAGCTACATTAAGGGTATCAGATTTCAGCGAAAACAAAACATTGTTCCCCATAGCGCCCCCTGTCTTACAGGTTGATGCAAGGCAGTTTCCAGTCTCTATTCACTTTAATCGTAGAACTGCATTCAACTATACAGACGAGGCTTTCAGAAAGACTTGCAAAATTCACCAGAAACTTCCTCCTGGCGCTATATTGGTGTTTTTAACCGGTCAGCAGGAAATTACACACATGGTAAAAAGGCTAAGAAAGGAATTTCCTTTTAAGAAAAACTCCAAGTACAACAAAGATTTAGAAACACCCGTTTCTAAAATGGGTATCAATTCAAAAACAACAGATTTGGAGGCTGAGGATATAGACTTCAGTGTACAAGTTATCGATCAAGATAAGTTCAAGAGCGCGATAAGATACGAAGAAGATGAAGGTAACAGTGGAAACGGTGAAGATGAGGAAGACGAAGAGGAAGAAGGGTTTGAAGAAGTCCTAACTGAAGGGCAAACAGCTAACGATCCTTTATATGTCCTTCCACTGTATTCTCTATTACCAACCAAGGAACAAATGAGAGTCTTTCAAAAACCTCCTCAAGGTTCTAGGCTTTGTATTGTTGCAACAAATGTTGCAGAAACATCGTTAACTATACCTGGAGTTAGATATGTTGTTGATTCCGGGAGGTCTAAAGAGCGTAAATATAATGAATCAAATGGCGTACAGAGTTTTGAAGTGGGCTGGGTAAGTAAAGCTAGTGCCAATCAAAGAAGCGGTAGAGCAGGTCGTACTGGACCAGGCCATTGTTACCGTTTATATTCGTCTGCTGTTTTTGAACATGATTTCGAACAGTTCTCTAAACCTGAAATCTTAAGAATGCCAGTGGAGAGCATCGTGTTACAAATGAAGAGCATGGCCATTCATAATATCATTAATTTTCCATTTCCAACTCCTCCAGATAGAGTTGCCCTTTCCAAGGCAATACAATTACTGCAATATTTAGGTGCTCTTGATAATAAGGAGATGATTACTGAAGATGGTAAAAAAATGAGCCTGTTCCCACTTTCACCCAGATTTTCCAAAATGTTACTTGTTTCTGACGAAAAAGCCTGCCTTCCTTATATTGTAGCAATTGTTAGTGCCCTTTCGGTGGGAGATCCTTTTATCAATGAATTTGAGTTGGGAATAAACGAAATTTCTAGAAAACCAAATCCAGATGAAAATCTAGATGATAAGATTAGAGAGCACGATGAATCAACACCAGGTATGGATCCTGAACTGAAAAAGGAATTGCGCAGTAAATTCTATAAAAGCAGGAGTCAGTTTAGTAAATTAGACAAATTTAGTGACGTATTCCGTTTATTAAGTGTTGTAAGTGCAATGGACTACGTTCCAAAGGAACAAAAAGAAATATTCATGAAGAAAAATTTTTTAAGAGGCAAACTAATGGAAGAAATAGTAAAATTGAGGAAGCAGTTAATGTATATCATCAAGTCCAACACTTCAAAAGAAAATATTGCCGTAGTAATTAGGAATGAAGACTTGAAAAGTGATATTCCAAGCGTTATACAAATAAAACTTTTAAAACAAATGATTTGCGCTGGTTTTGTCGACCATGTTGCCGTAAGAGCAGATGTTTTATTTCCAGATGATGCTAAGATAACCAACAGAACTTCCATAATCAACATTCCTTATATTCCTGTTTTGGCCACGAGAACACCAAATATCGAGGACTGCTTTGTCTATATCCATCCGACTTCAATTTTAAATAATTTGGGGGAAATGCCACCCAAATACATGCTCTATTATTCCTTGCACCTTGGTGGAAATAATAAAACAAGGATGAATACTTTATGTGACATCGCAAGCACCCCCTTAGCGAACATAGCAAGAAAGGGACTTCTTTTGACATACAGTAAACCTCTGACTGGTCAAGGCTTGAAGACCGTTAATTTATCACCTACGGAACGGTATTGTTATGTGGTTCCTAGATTTGGATCCACAGTTGACAACGATCTCAAGATTGGTTGGGATTTAAATCCTATAGCAGTGCATCAGAAGAAGCAAAAAGGCCAGTGGACAGTCATTAAGTTTATCACCAGAAAGGGCTTCCAGACCATCACAGGTGAAGAGAAAGAAAAAAAATAATGCGCTGGTATTATAGAAATAGAGTTTCATTATATAAGAACATATAGGAAGAATACATTATTCCTATCTAGGGCATCAAATAATTGCAACCACTTAATGTTAACTTCCTTCATAATTCAAAACATTATGTTCTATAGCACTATGTATTTTATGTCATTATATACGTAGTCAATAACTTTATACGTTTTTTTTATTGAACAAAAGTAAGAATTGCTTAAGACATAATAAGAGGAAACTCATCGAACCAATTCAAAACGGATTATAGATTTATCATACCAGATACGTTTATCAGGAGGCTTGTATAATGGAGCACAGATATAACGTGTTTAATGATACTCCACGAGGGAACCATTGGATGGGCAGTTCTGTGTCAGGATCACCACGTCCATCTTATAGCAGTCGTCCTAATGTAAACACAACACGACGCTTCCAATATAGTGACGATGAGCCCGCTGAGAAAATCCGACCTTTACGCTCGAGGAGCTTTAAAAGTACTGAAAGTAACATAAGCGATGAAAAATCAAGGATATCTGAACGTGACAGCAAAGACCGCTACATTAATGGTGATAAAAAGGTAGACATTTATTCACTGCCTCTAATATCAACCGATGTTTTAGAAATTTCCAAACAAAGGACATTTGCGGTGATATTGTTTTTAATAATTCAATGTTATAAAATATATGACCTGGTAATACTTAAATCGGGGTTACCGCTTTCGGGTTTACTGTTTAAGAACTATCGATTTAATTTCATATCCAAGTATTTCATTATAGATTCCTTCTTCCTGTATGTTTTACCATCCTTTAACATTCCTAGGTTGACTTTTAAGCCATGGGTTGTTTATCTCCAGATTTTAGCTATGCTACTATTGAACATTTTCATATCAAGCGATCACGAGTTCGTTTTGATTTCATTAATTATGACCACATGGAGAAAACTTTATACGAAAGAATTAAGTGTAACAGGTTCAGCCATTAACCATCATCGTATTTTTGATTCTTCCGCTCATTTTAAGGGTGCTCTAACAATCAAGATCCTACCTGAAAACACAGCTATGTTTAATCCTCTTCATGAATCATATTGTTTGCCCATGGATACCAATCTTTTTAAAATTAACTCAATTGACGTACCCATCAGAATAAACTCAACTGAAGAGATTGAATATATCGAGTTGGAATATAGAGATCTTTACACAAATTCGGTAGAGTTACGGTCTTTGAGTAAGAAAGACTTCAAAATCATCGATAACCCCAAATCCTTTTTAAAAAAAGATCAGTCAGTTCTAAAGTCACATTCAAACGATTTTGAAGAAGGCAGTACAATTCGTTATTTGGCTGTAACTCTTCAAGATATTGGCTTTTATCAAATCAAAAAAATTGTTGATTCAAAAAAACTGAATTTAAAGATCCATCAGTCACACTTGGTTGTACCCTACTGTCCAATTGCATCTATTACTGGAACTGGAAGCAATGATAGATGTATTGGCGATTCAGATAATGTTTCTTTTGAAATTCAAGGTGTGCCCCCAATGAAATTAGCATACTCTAAGATCGTTAATGGTCAAACTTTTTCATATGTAGACTCCAGCTTGCAACCAGAATATTTTGAGTCTCCTTTGCAGTCAAGCAAATCCAAACAAAGTTTTACTCAAGGAGAACTAAACGATTTGAAATGGGGAAGAAACCAACCTGTTAATATTAATTTAGACTCTTCCATTACCCAGGACGGCAAATTTGCATATAAAATTGATAAAATAACTGATGGTCTGGGAAATGTCGTGGATTTTACATCTCTCCCTGAAGAATTAAAAAAGCGCTATGATCTATCTTATAATTTCAATGTTCATGAGGTTCCACGTGCAGCGCTAGAAGAAAGATTTGATCCAAAGTCACCCACAAAAAGGTCTATTGCCATCGTGTTTGAAGAAATCAAAAACTGGATTTCAGACATTCCATATGTTATTAGCCTATCCTATACTGATGCACAAGACAAGTCGAAAAAGATAATGAATGTTACTACAGATTCTTTGACCAAAGTGTTGCAAGCGGATCTTCCGGGGTCATATAACTTAGAATATATTGAATCTAAGTTTTGTCCAGGTGAAATTGTGGGTAAATCAAACGTTCTTGTAACTATGCCAGTTGCACCTACTATGGAAGTTAAATCATTTCCAATATTGGACCAGTGTGTGGGACAGGTTGGTCTAAACTTTGAACTATCTTTTACTGGGGCTCCACCATACTATTATAACACTAAAATCTATAAGCTTGAAAACGGTGAAAGAAAGTTATATGATGCAAAGAGATACACCTCTGAAGGTACGAGAAATCGCTTCAGCTATAGTCCACCTAAAGAAGGTAACTATGAAATCGTGTTTGATACTGTTTCTAATAAATTATTCACTGAACCAATCAAATTGGAACCTGTAAAAGAATATACTTTCAAGACATCAATGAGGGTGAAACCAAGCGCATCACTAAAATTACACCATGATTTGAAACTCTGTTTGGGTGACCACAGCAGTGTCCCAGTAGCACTAAAAGGCCAAGGCCCTTTTACGTTAACATATGATATCATTGAAACTTTTTCTAGCAAGAGGAAAACTTTTGAAATTAAAGAAATAAAAACCAACGAATATGTCATTAAAACACCAGTCTTTACTACTGGTGGTGATTATATTCTATCTTTGGTTTCTATCAAGGATTCTACCGGCTGTGTAGTTGGACTCAGCCAACCAGATGCTAAAATACAGGTGAGGAGAGATATTCCATCTGCTGCATTCAATTTTTTTGAACCTATCAAAGAAGCTAAAATTAAGCACGGTTCTGTCACTGAAATTCCGCTCAAATTAAGTGGAGAGGGGCCATTCACCGTTAAGTTTAAACACATGGATTACGATGGAAACATTGTGAAAGAATTTGAAAACAAATTTCAGAATAGTTATAAGCCCGCTTTGAAAGTAAGTAAAGAAGGGCTTTACCAATTGGTCGATATTCGTGACTCAAGTTGCCAAGGTAATGTGATTGACCGGAACAGTCTGTATAAGGTATCTTTCTTGGAGAAGCCAAAATTTGCAATTCAAGACAATCATCACATTACAAAAGTAACGGAAAATTTATTCTCTAAAGAAGAAGTCTGTCAAGGGATGGAAGGTACGGTTGATTTGGCTCTATTTGGTTCTCCACCATTCATATTAGAATATGATTTGATGGCACCCAACGGTCATATTTCTACAAAAAAAATTCAGGTGGCAACCAAATACGCTTCACTGAAACTGCCTAATCAAATTCCTGGAGAGTACATAACTACTATTAAGGCCATCTTCGATGGCAATTATGGTGAAAGCGACATACATTTTAGAGAACATCAGTCGGAGCTCATAATCAAACAGACAGTGCACCCCATTCCAGACGTCGCCTTTGCTGATGGTGGTAAAACCTTGCGTGCATGTGCTGCTAATGTAGATCAAATCTCATTTTTGGAACCAATAAATTTGAAATTTTTACAAGGCGAAAGCCCATTTTCAATCACCTTTAGCGTTTATCACGAGAGTACCAGTAGGACAGATCAGTATACCATTGACAACATTGACTCAGAGAACTTTTCATTTGAAAAGTTATATGAAGGGATGAAGTTAGGTAACCATGCCATTACTATTGATTCTGTTGTTGACGCAAATGGTTGTGTTAACAGCCTCATATCTGGACCGCGTAATCAAATTCTTGTGTCAATTACTGATGCACCAAAGATACATATATTAGATCCTTCTACCGAGTATTGTGTTGGGGACTATGTTGCATATCAATTAAACGGTGTGGCACCTTTCATGATTAAGTATGAATTCAACGGTATTCCACTAAAATCTAAGGAACGCAGCTCCCAATTTGTTAGATTAGCATCTGAACCGGGCATTATATCTATCACTTCTTTACAGGATTCATCATCACAATGCATTGTCGACTTTACGAACCCTAAATTAAAGAGTGAATTTGATGACTTATCTTTAAACATACATCCTATTCCTTCCGTAACTGTTTCTCAAGGAAATTACGTTACTGAGGATATCCGCGAAGGTGACCAGGCTGAAGTAATCTTTTCGTTTGAAGGTACCCCACCATTCTCACTAACTTATGTAAGGACAGAAGAGACTGATGGAAAACACGGCAAAAGGAGGTCGCAGGTTGTTGAGACGCATAAAGTCACTGATATATATTCTCATGAATACAAGGTAATTACAAGCTTGCAAGGTACCTACGAGGCGATTGAAATTACAGATGCTTATTGTTTTGCCAAAAATGATCTTTTTTTCAATAACTAAATATTACAAGAAAGTCTGATGAAATTTTTCTTTCCCGCAATATTTTTGTGCAATTGTAATGTATAATATATCTCTGTACATCAGTATTAAAATACTTAAGAAAGCGAAAAAGACGCCTGTATTGTTTGTTGTTCTTTTTCTTCAAAATTATCAAGACGCTCGATTCAATTATCTTCGCTCATAGTAACTCGAAAGAGTGTAGGTGAATGAATAGAAAAAGAGAGCGCTGAGACCTTTGTCCTTTACGGTCTATAGAGGTGTGTTAAAAGCAGACTTTTGAACATCCACAGAAATTGGCTCAATGACCTATCCGAAAAGAATACCTATAAATGCGTGGTCTGAAGTTCATAGGGTGGCAAGGCCACTAATTATTACTTTCGACGCATATAATACACTATACGCCACAAAACTTCCCGTCATGGAACAATACTGCATTGTTGGGCGTAAATATGGTATCAAGGCGAATCCTTCGACTTTAACAAACAATTTTCCACACGTTTTTAAAAAACTGAAGGAAGACTATCCCCAATACGGAAAATATTCTGGTATCAAGCCCGAACAATGGTGGTCCATCTTGATTAGGAACGTCTTCGCACCAAACGAAATTCCCGATGAGATGATAAATGAAATATTAATGCGGTTTGAGGGCTTCGATTCGTATTTTGTTTATCCAGATTTGATCAAATTTTTAAAGGATTTGAAGTCAAGACATCCTGATGTTATCTTAGGAATAGTAAGCAATACTGATCCAATTTTTTACAAATTATTAAAGAATATCGGATTATTTGAGACATTTTCCGGTCACATTTATTTATCATATGAGCTTAATCTCGCCAAACCTGATAGAGCAATATTTCAATATGCGCTTGACGATATTATATCTAAACAACCTCATTTACTCGAAAAGTACACCAGGGAGGAAATTCTACAGCATTGCTTTCACATCGGAGATGAATTAAAGAACGATCTCGAAGGGGCAGAAGCTGCCGGTTGGACTGGTATACTGTTAGATAGAAATGATAAATACGGGTTTCTTTCAAACTCGATTAGTAAACCAATGCGGGACGAATACAAGCTGTCAATTGATAAAATAGATAATAATTCAATAAACACTTGGGAAGCCAGTACTAAGCAAACTGACACGTTACAGTTGAGTGAAAGAAAGTACGTTGTTTCGAATCTTGAGGTTTTAGAGGAACTCTTTCCCTGAGCGCCTAACGTTACAGTAACAAATATGTATGATAGATATTATTCATATCCGCCAGTAATATTTACTATATCTTTGAATGGGTTTGTTTATTAATAATCTACTATGTGTAAATATATGATCCAAGTATTATACAGTTTAGACACTGATTGTTTTCCAGACGTTCAAACCGTCAGTACCGGTACTTACTAAACAACCTGGGATTTGCTTATGCCATTTGACATCTTTAACTTCCTTTTGCCAGTGAACAAACAATAATTGTGGTGGAATTTCTTGTAGCTCTTTTGTTTCGGCGGCCTGTTGTTTAATTTCCTCATCGTCAGCTTCTACAGACAAATCCCACAAAGTCACAGTATTATCTTCTGAGCCTACCGCAACGATAGACTCATCTAATGGGTTGAATGCAATGGAAGTAATGGCTCCCTTATGGAAGTCATATTGAGCAACCGGTTGGACGGCGTCAGCATTACTTGGCGTAAACTGTCTTAAATCCCATACTCCCCATGTACCGTTATCGTCACCGCTTGCTAGCAAGTAACCAATTTTATCACTCCAACTTATGACATTTACGTCAGTATTAGAAGCTTTAACAGAGATAGCAGGTTTATGTTTTTTTGATCTTGTGTCCCAAATCCTTATATATCCATCACATCCTGCGGTTGCAAAAACGGTGGATTCAGTGCGAGACCACTGGATATCTTCTATGGATTTATTGTTTGAAACAGTAAATGGTTGTTTATCAGTTACCCATCTCGATGTGTGCCTTTGGGTAAAATATATTTGTCCTGAGCAATCACCTGATAGTAACGCACCAGTCTTGATCAATGGTGACCAATCCAACCCGTAGCCTTCAACATTCCCATGATTTTTTACAGTGTGAATAGGACGCTTAGCAGACTTCGGAATCTGATAACCTGGTGTGGAAAAAGCTTTGCTTTGTGGAGCTAGATTGTATATATAAACATCACCATTTTCGCTCATTGTAGCGGTTAACACCTCTTGATTAGAAATGGCAAAAGGAGAAACCTTTAATCTATTGGTTGTATCTCTCAATGGTATATTTTCATTCTCAATGACTGGATCCACATCATCTTCATCATCCTCTTCATCATCTTCACCTTCATTATCGTCTTTCAAAAGTGTTTTCGCTAAATTAGAAAGTGCTAGAACCATTAGTTCATTCTCCTTTTTCCTGGAAGATTGAGTAGCCGTGGTCAACAAAATAGACTGTGGATAGTTTCTACGTTCAGAACCTAGTGTATCTGGAATGACATCTAATGTCAAGCATGGCCATGGCATATTGACATTATGTAGCATTTCATAAACAGTGGGATCAGCCTCAAGGACTTCATCTGGCCCTAATGGACGAGACATATGGGGTAAGTAAAGCTCCTGGATCTTTTCTTTGTTGCCTTCGGATTGGTCCTTTTGTACTAAAGTTTCAGCTTCTTCTTGCTTTTTCCTAAGGTCATCTTCGTCATTAATCTCATCATCGCCATCAATTTCAATAATTTCACCATCACTATCAAATTCATCACTCAATTGTTCTTCTAGGTCATTCATGGGAGCATCTTGCTCTTCAGATGCGGGAATAGCAGGAACAGAGTGAGATTCTGTTTTAGCAGAGACCACTCTATCTTGTTCCTCGTTGACCTCGATAGACCTTTTCGACATTATGGTGCTATTTCCGTGTATATGAAAACGGAGAGTAGGTGATATAACTATTTACCTACAAATTCAAACAACTACAATCCCTATAAGAAATGATCATCTCATCGCTAAATTCAGTTGGATTTTATTTTCTGTATTTTTCGCTGAAAAGAAAAAAATTTTCACGGCTCGAACGAAAAAAGAAACGTGATCACGATGTAAGTACAAATGGTACTCTATTTTGAAGCGTCTACGTTATGTAGATGATATCATACTTCCAGTTGCATATCGTCAGTAACCTCATCTTTAGACTGTTTGTTCTTCTTCTTTTGGTTTTTTTTCGCTACTTTCCTTAGCTTTTCTTCTTCAATAAGATTTGATCTATTCGACTCAATATAGTTTACAAAAAAATCACCATTTTTGGTCTTCTTTGCTTCGTTAAGTGTAGCTTCCACATTATTAAATAGTTCTACCCTTGTCTTGGCCAGTCTGTTTAGTATTTTGTTATCTCGTGCTCCGCATTCCATTTTTCTACATTGTCTTAGAGACTTAAATGATACTTCACCGGGATTCATATACCTGTTTTTTCTCAAGTTATGCCATGGTGTTATCAAGATGGTGCATTGTGGCATTTTGTTTCCTTGAATGGATTCTGATTTACATAGCTGCAGACAGTCACATATCACTTCTTGCGGTATGTCATCGATTGTTTTTTCATTTGGGCGTAACTTTAAATAAACATGACCACCTGAGTACTTATCCGCGTGAAACCAAACATAGTTTAACTCCCTATAGCTCCATTTGATAAGTAGATCGTTTTCAAACTTATCTTTGCCCATCACAATTTGGTAAGGTGTTGAATACTCAGTTGGTTTTGATTCATAGAAATACACCATTGTTATTGAAAAGTTGAATTTCAATTGAGCCTTATAATTCTATTCGCTTACTTTCTAAATTTTAAGTATAAGGCAGTCCTCTGGTCTACAGAGTTGTTTTGTTTTTTTTATCCAAGTTCTTTGTTTCAATCTTATTGTAGTTTTTTTCCATTAAAATATTAAAGCCTCGGATAATCTATATCCTAACGTAAATATAAATTAAGAGTATAAAAGATGAAAGTAAATAGCATCTAGCATTCAGAAAAAATAAGAAGTCTCTTTTCAAATGATTGATCGAGCACAACGAATGTTTTCAAACCACTGTTAATTTTTTTATAGATGTAATGACTACTTATATGTTCTACGATGTGATTTTGTAGGAATAGAATAAAATTCAGTTTACCGTCTGCATATTCATAAACACTTAAATGACTGTTAAAGTATTCAGTATTTTAAATAATAATAACATAAATTATTAATACATACTTAAATACGAAGCCCATTTTGGTGGGTTCCTGAAAGAATATCAACTTTTTTTTTACTAATAGAGAATTTCGTTACAAGGTGGGCGGCTAACTTATAAAAAGCAAAGGAGAAGGTTTTAACATATCGTCAAGTTAAGTTTGAAAGAGAGAACTAAAATAAAAAAAAGAGAAAAATGTACGAGTACTGCTCAGTTGTAATAAAGAAATACTCCAAGTATACAATTCCCTCCTTCGCTCCAAATGGTTTTCAATCAATGCTTGAGCCTCCTCAGATAGACAAGTGGCAACACCTTTCCGCTAACTGCACTCTCCAATTTCGGGTTCTTCTAATGGACTCTAGACAAATTCTGATCAATGTGGTTCTCAATAATTCAACACTTCTCGAAAATATTCGCCTGCCGCTGGGAGATAATCAAGATTTAATACAATTTTCATGTAAAAGCCCCATAATCTCTTGTAAATATATCTCCGAAGAATTCGGACCCAGAATGTTAAGGAGGTTTCAGATGAATTTGCCAAATGACGTTGAGTTCAACAGGACTGTAGTTTCTTTAAAGAACCTTAATTTTGTTTTAAGGACAGCTAGGACATCAATAGCCCAGAGTACAATAACAAGCCAGGTGCAAGGCAATAATAACGGTACAAAGGTCTGTTTCACAGAAGGTCCAAAAGTTAGTAGCTACACAAATCCGAACACGCAATTTCAAACTCAAAACATGATTATGGATTTCAGTCAACGTTATCAGGAAGAATCTGAAAGAGAGTCAAATAATCGTTCAAATATAACTTTACCACACGACAGCATTCGAATAGCTCAACAAATATGGCCAAACACGGATTTAAATGTAGTACACTCTTCACAAGACCTCAACACTCCAATGGCTACGGAAACTGTTTTGGGTCGTCCTGAGTCGCTAATTGTACAGCCATTGGAGGTTTCTCAATCTCTACCAAACACTACCAACTGCCTTCCTAATGCAGAAAACAAAAAGAAAAAAGTCGACACCACTTCTGATTTTACTTCAAGAAAGGAGATTGCTCTGTGTAAAACTGGATTATTAGAAACTATTCATATACCAAAGGAAAGGGAAAGTCAGATGCAAAGCGTCACTGGTTTAGATGCAACACCAACGATTATATGGAGCCCCGGGAAAGACAACACGGCGAAGAAAAATACCAGTAATAAGAAAAATATTGATGATAAACTAACAAACCCCCAAAAATCTGGAAATACACATACCCCTGATAGAAATAAAGAAGTGCTACCTAACGGCACACTTAATGAAACGAGGAAAGAAGCATCGCCAAGCGAAGGATTAACGATAAGAGTTAAAAACGTTAATCGGAATGCGTCAAGAAAAATATCTAAGCGGCTAATCAAGGAAAAGTTGAAAGACGAAGAATTCATGAAATGGGTATGTATGCATTTGCAAGAAACTGAGCTGTTTCCCCCTCTTATCCACTCATTTTCTCTGACTTGACAAAGAAATACTAACTAACAACTTTTGCCACTACAAATATGAATGAAAAGGTTAATAAGGTTGAAACGGTTCTCAATAAAATGTTCGAAAAGTGAACCCTTTTTTTGCAATTCCTTTTTACACTAGCCACGAAGTAAAATGGAAAAGTAAACCCGAGTTTCGGCAATATCGCTAAGCAAGAAGAGCAAGCTCGTTTAAGTAAGCCTTTATGAAAAAAAAACAAAATATAAAGCATTATAAAAATTGAATCACATCGCAAATCTGCAATATACTTGGAAGTGTTTATAGCAAAGTGTGGTATAGAAAAAGAACCAAAGGCCGGTATGTCGTTAAAGGATAGGTATCTAAATCTCGAATTAAAATTAATAAATAAACTACAGGATTTGCCATATGTTCATCAATTTATCCATGATCGAATAAGTGGTAGGATAACTCTCTTTTTGATAGTGGTTGGTACGCTTGCATTTTTTAACGAACTGTATATAACGATCGAAATGAGTCTTCTACAAAAGAACACATCAGAAGAACTAGAGCGTGGAAGAATCGATGAAAGTCTGAAGCTTCATCGGATGTTGGTGAGTGATGAATATCACGGTAAAGAATACAAAGACGAGAAAAGCGGTATTGTTATTGAAGAGTTCGAAGATCGCGATAAGTTTTTTGCAAAACCTGTGTTTGTATCAGAATTGGATGTCGAATGTAATGTTATTGTAGATGGGAAAGAACTTCTGTCCACCCCATTAAAATTTCATGTTGAATTTTCTCCAGAGGATTATGAAAATGAAAAAAGACCTGAGTTTGGTACTACCTTGCGTGTATTGAGGCTGAGACTTTACCACTACTTTAAAGATTGCGAAATATATCGCGATATAATTAAGAATGAGGGCGGTGAAGGGGCAAGAAAGTTTACGATTTCCAACGGTGTCAAAATTTACAATCATAAAGATGAACTACTGCCATTGAATATCGATGATGTTCAATTATGTTTCCTGAAGATTGATACGGGAAACACGATAAAATGCGAATTCATACTATGAAAGCTTCCAAAAAAAAAAAAGAAAAATCAATTGCTAAATGCATACATGCAGGTAGGCACACACACACACACACACACACACTCACTCACACATGCACACGCACACACACATATATAAATATATACGTACTATGTATGTCAGTTTTCGACCCTAGGAACCCCTATTTGGTTGTGATGAAGCTGATTTTCGCACCAACACCACAGTTTCATTATCTGCGTCAATCTTGGTTCATAGGGAAATTCGGAAGAGTAGTAATTATTGAATTCTAAACCTTTTTCCTTTCCATTTGAAGAGGAAAGCAATTCAGAAGTTTGATTCCAGTAATTTTTATTTTCTAAGTTATGAAAAGTTGTCGCCGCTGAACCTGTGCCAACATTTCCATCCCTTTGATTTAGCCAAACTGAATTAGCAGCAGCCGTGACCTCGTTGCTTGACATCTTTTCGTTGATAGGTTGGTCAGACGAAATGTGAGTTATTTTTGTACCATTTGAACCATTGACGAGATTGTTGTTATACACCGTGAAGTTCTGCGTAATTATTTTCTTGTCGGAATTTAACAAATCTGGAAATTTGGAATTATTATTGCTGATCTCAAATTGAATCCTTGGATGAATAAACTTCAGCAGCTTCTCATTAACCAGATCTGCTATCTTAGATCTTAGAGATATCGAGTACAGATTTTGTAACGATTTGGGCAGCTTAATGCTGCCGCTGTCCGCCGAATCTGACAAGGGGAAAAGCAGCAGAGTCATTGCTAATTCTAACTCTTGCATCTTTTTGACACTTGACGAAGCCTTTATTGCAAGTTTATTTTGAGAATACTGAATTAGATTGAGTATAAAGTCGTTGGAATCCTTGGTGATGTTCTCCTGTTGATGGTGACTTCTTATCATCTCGATCAAATTCAGTAACAGCAGTTTGAAGTGTAAATCTCCATCTATGTCAAACTGCTGCTGCTGCTGCTGCTGCTGCCTGTCAGTTCTACCCGTATAACTTCCCGTAGCATTGAAAGTCTCTTCCAGCACCTCCAGCCCGAAGATAGAGTTTATCTCCTCCATCGCCTCATTGATACGCCCCAGCTTAATAAGATGTTTGATATGGAAACGCTCCTTGATCTTGTACAAATCATTGAAACCCGCAATGTCTTTGTTGTTCCGTATAAATCCCAGCTCCTTGGCCATCCTAATGCTCGAGTCTTCATATGCCATAGAAACAAAGTAGTTCAACAGAAGCCGTGGCAGTGTGGGCTCTATGGGTGTGGTCTGTATGGTAGCAAATCCCTCGTCCTGCGAGCCGCCACTGCTGTTGGGCTGAATTTTCAGCGGATAATGTATTGTCTTATTTGCATATAGCTCGCCCATGGCAGAATACTTGGCCACCTGCTCCTTCCATTCTTCCTTCGTGAAGCACTTCTTTCCATACGTAAAGTCTTTCCCACCATTCTTGCCTTGGCCGCTGCAAGATCCGCTCTTCGTGGTCTCGTTACTAAGAGTAGATATAGTCATTTCTATTTGTTACCACACACAAATATATCTTAATCCGGCTGATATTTGTCTCTACTGCCCCTTTGCTTGCAATTTAATGACCAAATTACACATGTTAGCTTCAAGAAAAATGATGTACCATCAAAATGTCTCCTGCAACGAACCGGGGCACCGCGCCGGCAGAGTCAGGAAAGCGAGATCGACACTGATAGTGATAAACAGCAACACAATGGAGCGATTACCATTCACTCGGAACGGATCCGGACAACAGCCAAATAAACTCCGGGATCCCAAAAAGGGCCGTACACACAAACCCAAGCCGAGCGAAAAACACAAAAAAAATAAAACAGGGAAAAAAGGAGCGCAAGAGAAAACGCACAGGAGTAGGAGCAGCAGAAAGGGGAACTAATTTGGTTTTTCCGTTTGCTTATTTTTATTTTTTTGTTGAGTCATGGGCACGTCACCGCACAACAGCCGCCGCAGGCCTGTACCGCTACGCGTCTATCACTGCGAAACATCGCTACTTCTGTCGCCGCGTCGACGCTGGTCCAGACCACAAAAGGATGCACGATCAGAAGCACTGTACCCTGCAGAGTTGGAGATAGTGTAACCGTGACTTCATTTTTCAAGCGTGGTTTCACATTCTTTTTGCACCGCCCTTATCTCAGATATAGTTTCGTTCGGTTGCTTTGCTTTCCCCAACTGAAGGTGCTGGATGGCGGTTTTTCCGGCTGCTGCGATTTTTCCTGCGCGGGGCCCGGCGCGGAATTGTGCAAAAGCTAAAACTCAACGGTTATTTTGAAATATAAGGTTATAAGCAAATTTCCTAAATTTGCTTAATTGTTAATGCAGTTGTTATTGCATTAAGACATTCGGCTATCGTTTCCTTTCTTCGTGTCGGCAATCTTGTATAAAAGTTATTTTTTGAGTTTCAGTTTCTTGTATATCTTGGTATATATTTGAAGGAGGATTTTTTCTTTCCTGGTCCTTTTACTTCCTTGCGTCCCCTCATATTTCTTCTATTTCCGTTCACGGCGTTTTTTTATTTTCTCCATCTACTATTAGTGATTTCCTTTGCTCTAATATTGTTTTCGTTCATGGTGAATTGTTTGTTTTCACTTTAATAAAGGGCTTTTACGACTTGTCTCAAAAAATTTCATCGAGATGCAAGCCCCCAATATCTATCCCTTCTCTCAAACACAGCCACAAGCACTGCCCGGGTCCACATACGGTCCTCCACAACTTGTTTTTGACCATTCTGCTCCGAGAGTAGATCCTTTGCATTCTACTGTAACTATAAATTCTCCATTACCCTTGCAGCATTATAATGGACCGAATGCCCATATAAACAGCGCAAACAACAACTACGCATACTACTATCATCATCCCAACAATAATGATAACAACAACCATAGTAACAACACTATAAAAAATAACAACATTAATTCTGTTCTTCCCGCCGTTAATATTCAAATATCCAACAACTCACATTATAGAAATACACACCAAATTCCTTCTGCTCCTCAGCGGCTGGTCAGCATCATACCGGATCCCCACATGCCGCCCAATATTTCTCACTTTCAGCTAAATAATATTCACCCTCAAATGCATGCTCCTGTTGCTACTGATATTCATTTCCAACAAGTACCAGTTTACAATAAAACCAATAATGGCATTGGTACTGATAACATTAATAACGATAAACCCGTAAACTCGAATCAGAATGAAGTGCTGGACAATATTGATGAACGTTCCTGTCATGAAATTAACAGGGTAGTTTCATTTTCTAAACATTTTGAAAACAACGAACTTACCACTACAGCAAATGATCTAAACATTCAATCTACTATGGATGAATTAGCTAAACTGAAATCTTTATCAAATTCTACCCATTTCAGGCAGAGTATTGCTACTCAGAATTTCCATTCTTTACAAAATCATATCACAACCATCGAAAACCGTCTGGCTTCTTTACTTACTGACAGACAACAAGAGCAGCAACAGTTGAAGCAGCAAGAGTCTGAAAAGGAGAGCTCTTCACCGTTTTCCAATAAGATAAAGTTACCTTCCTTACAGGAATTAACTGACTCCATCTCCACCCAACATCTTCCAACATTCTATGACAATAAAAGGCATGCTTCGGATACCGATTTAAAGAGTAGCACCTTACATGGTCCATTATATCACCGTCACGCTTTTCTTTCAACCTCTTCTTCCTCACCCTCCCCCACGGCCGGTTCCGTGCCTCTTCAAAAGTTACAGGTTCCAAGACAAGACGATCCAAACGATAAGAAAATGAATATTTCATCATCTCCCTTCAATTCAATAACCTACATTCCAAACACTACGTTATCTCCAATGGTGCAAACGCAGTTAAAGAACTTAACCACTTCTAACCTCAACACGAAAAAGAAGAATAACAGAGGCAGACCAAGAGCTATTCAGAGACAACCCACGCTGACCACTTCCAGCCATTTCATCAATAATTCCAATCCTGGTGCTGCTGCAGTTTCAACGACAACTCCCGCCGCTAATAGCGATGAAAAGAATCCTAATGCAAAAAAAATCATCGAGTTTTGTTTCCATTGCGGGGAGACCGAGACTCCAGAATGGAGAAAGGGACCATATGGCACAAGAACTTTGTGTAATGCCTGTGGGTTATTTTATAGGAAAGTCACCAAGAAATTTGGCTCAAAAAGCAGTAATTTGTTGTTAAGATATAGAAGATCTATTGATTTAGCCAACGATCGTAGAATTCCTGATTTTATCACTATTCCAAACAGGTTTATTCATGATATGGATAATGATCAAACGTTGGACTCTGAGTATAATACGATATTGCAATAATATAAAATCATACATTCATATAATATCCATTACGTACGTACATCATACATAACACATTTTTACCCCCTTTTCTTTTTTTTGTTTTCCTTTTTTGTTTTATTTAGCCGCCCGCGTTTTCCTAACGTTTTCCCAACATTGAAACCAATTCGTCATATACCTCACTTTCCATAAATTGTTTAGATTCACTGTGGGAATGACTTCAGAACACTTCAATTTACAACCAAATTTCACTAAATCGTTAAAACTACTGTGTTCAGAATATGGTACGTTAAAAACTTGAAATTTGTTGTACTTTTTGTATTGCCTCAATATACTCGAGATTTCAAACCCATTCTCATCATCATTATCTCGATCATTCTTCATTAGTTCTAAGCAATATTCTGTATTGCCACTCATTTCATTCTCATCATCATCGTTTTTCTTTTGATATTTTAAACCAAAATTGTGACTCCACCCGGTAGGTATAAACCCGACAACATCTTCAATGTCTTTCACATAGTCTGTTTCCAACTCTTTTAAACTTTTCAAGTAAGCTTCTATGGTTTCTTGACTTTTCAACACTCTTATAGGTACCAAATGTACGGATGATTCATGTAAATTGCTGGTGAGTAAGCTTTCGTCCCACATGTCATTTTGATTTTCGTTGTTTTGTAAAACTGTTAGCATCATTGAAAATTTAACGGAATTCGGCATAACAAATAATTTTGTTTTCAAAAATTCACATATCTTGATGGCTAGCTTCTCTTTTCCAATAGTATATGTTCCCACAAGAAATAGGACCCTGTAACGATGAGTTGTCAATGTTTTCTTTCTCTGAAAGTGAAAAAGGTTCCTTTGTGAATCTCCAAATGTTTTGTTTTTACCATGTTTTATAAGCCGTAATGTAAAATCAGCCACAGTCTCGCACACAGAATGTTGTGAAGGAAAGTTGTATCCCATAGTCATATATGTTGTATCTAAATAAACTTGGTCAATAGTTTCATTCGCTGTCTCGGCCAACCACTTCTGAATTGTCTCAATCATTTTGGCGTTGCTTCGAAAATCCCCCGTGTGAAGAATTTGTCTTATAGGCTTATCATACGAATTTGCCAGAAACTCCTGGAAAAGCATTATTATTGCACCGGGGCAATGGTTAGCGTCCAACGTAACTACTGAAATGGTATCTGTTATCCAAAAGCGTTTATTCATGGGTAAAATTTGGATTTCATCCATTGGAATTTTGAATTTTAAATTTACTAATATTGCAGTGATCTTAGAACAGTAAAGTGTTTTCTTGATCGGATTCTCATCAGGATTGTTCCAAGATTTTTTGAGTCCAATATAGTGATCAGAATGAAAATGAGAAAGAAAGTACTGAGAGATAGTCTCGCTGGCCTTATAATTGAAACCATCCACAACTATTTCGTGGCCATTATTGAACTTAATTATCTTGAAACTTGGTAAAACAAGTTTTACTCTTGTTGGTTTTTTTGACGTAGCTATATCCCTCTTCGTTTTTGCAGGAGATGATGGATTAGAAATAAAGCTCCTGATATTCTTTTTAGGTGTTCCCATATTGCTCGGGTCACTGCCTATGCAAGTATCACAGTGTGTCTCTCTTTCGTACAATTCTAAATGAGAAAGGTTTTCTAGACAAATAGGACATTGAATAACTTCTGTAGAGACTTTAACATTTACTTGCTCCTCCAATTCCGTTACTATTCGATCTTCGGTCCTATTTTCTATTGCGCTGACTTCGTTATCATGCAAGCTAACTAGTTCTTCCTCGTCTGTGTCTATGGTGATTTCGACCTTTGCAGTGTCTTCAAGGCAAATGCTATTGTGATCGTCATCGTTAATAATTACTGGCTCTGTATTCTTATTGGATGTTGAACAACTGAACCTTGAGAATGAATATGAACTGGAACGGACAGGTAAGTTCGATGAAGTTGGGATGTTGAATTCTGTCAAAGTTCTCTGCCTTTTAGAGGATGTATGTGTGTTCTTATGAAGAGTTTTCCCCTCACTTGTACTGCTAGCGGTGCTACTTCGTTTCCGCTTTACTTCAGATCTTCTTATTTGCACTATAGATTTCCTTGACATAATCAACCGACCACCCAAATTAGTCACTAGTGCGTATGCTGCTTAACATGAGTTTTGACGCAGGTATTTGATTATGTTTATATTGCTATTTTACTAGTACTTTTTCAGTCCGTTTCCATGACAAAATCTAAAAAGCCATCGCACTAATTTATAAAGATAATAAGAGGGAAGCTTAAGGTGTAGAAGAATACATGGGACTACTAAGTATTATCAGGAAACAGAAGCTCAGGGACAAAGAAATTCGCTGTCTGATTCTAGGACTAGACAATTCGGGGAAGTCAACGATAGTAAACAAACTATTGCCCAAGGATGAGCAAAATAACGATGGTATAATGCCTACTGTGGGTTTTCAAATACATAGTCTGATGATAAAAGATGTGACAATATCTCTATGGGACATTGGGGGGCAACGCACATTAAGGCCATTTTGGGATAACTATTTTGATAAGACACAAGCGATGATATGGTGTATAGATGTGAGCCTTTCAATGCGGTTTGACGAAACCTTGCAAGAACTAAAAGAATTAATCAATAGAGACGAAAATCGAATAGGATATGAGTGTGCTGTTATCGTTGTGTTGAACAAGATTGATTTAGTGGAGGACAAGTCCGAGCTTCATCGAAGGTGTTTACTGGTAGAGAGCGAGTTGAAGTGTCTGTTCAAGCCGGACATCCGAATAGAGCTCGTCAAATGTAGTGGCGTTACCGGAGAAGGTATTGATAACCTGCGTGACCGTCTGGTGGAATCCTGCCATTTTACCCAATAATCGTCTAAGATGTGAGCACCATATAAAAACTTTAAATAATGTCAGTATTTATAGCGTGATAGTTCATTACCCGCCGACTGTGCGCATTCGTGGCTTCTGCTCACTCCGGATAATAATACTACCAAGGGGTTCTGTAAGGCTTGCGGGTTACAAAGCACGGGTCCATTGAAGATCTTACACAAGAAGGAGTGGTAGGAAGACCAGCAGATTATTTCCAATCGGTCGTTGCCATTGTCTTATTTCCTTTTCTTTCTGGCGCATTGCATTTTAACACCTTTTTTTCCAGAATAGCCAACCACCGACGTCTGATTCACACATTACTGGGCAAGATCTTGACATAGCATTACATTACAACACGGCAACACTAATCACGCAACGCTAGAACTCGCGCAGGATGAATATTCAAAGCAATAATTCTCCGAATCTCAGTAATAACATAGTGTCAAAACAGGTTTACTACGCCCATCCTCCACCTACGATAGACCCGAATGATCCGGTGCAGATATCTTTCCCTACCACCGAAGTAGTTGGGCATGGTTCGTTTGGTGTGGTATTTGCCACTGTTATTCAAGAAACTAATGAAAAAGTTGCTATTAAGAAAGTCCTGCAAGATAAACGATTCAAGAACAGAGAGCTGGAAATAATGAAAATGCTGAGTCACATAAATATAATAGATCTGAAGTACTTTTTCTATGAAAGGGACTCCCAAGATGAGATTTATTTAAATTTGATACTAGAATACATGCCACAATCTTTGTACCAGAGGTTACGTCATTTCGTCCATCAACGTACGCCGATGTCAAGATTGGAAATAAAGTACTACATGTTTCAATTGTTCAAGTCATTGAATTACCTCCATCATTTCGCGAACGTCTGTCATAGAGACATTAAGCCTCAAAATTTATTAGTAGATCCTGAGACCTGGTCCTTAAAACTGTGCGATTTCGGCAGTGCAAAGCAATTGAAACCTACTGAACCTAACGTTTCCTATATTTGTTCACGGTACTATAGAGCACCAGAGCTAATCTTCGGCGCAACAAATTATACCAACCAAATCGACATATGGTCCTCTGGCTGCGTAATGGCGGAACTGCTATTGGGCCAACCAATGTTCCCTGGAGAAAGTGGTATTGATCAACTAGTGGAAATCATTAAAATCTTAGGTACTCCATCAAAGCAAGAAATTTGCTCTATGAATCCCAATTATATGGAGCATAAGTTCCCGCAAATTAAACCAATACCATTGTCACGTGTTTTCAAGAAAGAAGATGATCAAACTGTGGAATTTCTAGCTGACGTTTTGAAATATGATCCACTAGAAAGATTTAATGCTCTACAATGCCTGTGTAGTCCATATTTTGATGAACTAAAACTTGATGACGGTAAAATAAATCAAATAACAACTGATTTAAAATTGCTAGAGTTCGATGAAAATGTCGAATTGGGCCATCTATCTCCCGATGAACTATCATCTGTAAAAAAAAAGCTATATCCGAAGTCTAAGTAATGATAGCACCGGAGGGAGCCCAGGCAAGAATAATGGGAGAAGGAAGGAACATATATACGTATGTCTTTTTTTAGTACTATTATTACTGTTATTATTATGAGTATTGTTTTTGTATTACCATCATATTCTTATCATTATTAGTAGTAACAGTATTATGTTATCATTACTGTTATAATGAATACAAATTATGAAAAAAATAAGGTAAAGCCAAAATAAATTGTAACTTTTTTATGCCATTTCACTTCGAATTATGTATAAAAGCCGTATTCTTTGCCAGTACGAAACTATTTTAATGACACTTTTACTTTAACCGGGTAACAACTTCCTTAAATGGGTCGACAAGGTTTTTAGAGTATAAAGGGGCAAGTGAAGGTTCATCATCGAGCTGATGTAGTGGGTGTTTTAGTAAACGAAGAAGCACCTTAGAACCAAATAATCTAGCTAGTATAAACCGAACCCAGAGTAGCAAACAAACCATGGGTAATGTTCCAGGGAAAATAGACCAGGAAGATAGTTTTAATGATGTCAGGCCAGATTCCTCATATAATACTACATCATCGAATTCTGTCATCAAACAATATGATGAAGAAGCCTCTTCAAGGGTGAGAACGAGACGCACGACGTCTTTGGTCAATAATATTTTAAATGGGAATAATGCTCGTACAAAAACTGGTTCTCATCTATCCAGCACTAGTAGAAGAAAGACGTCACGGGAAAAAGAGCTTGCTAAAGAGGCACATGCTAAACAATTGGTTGTGAGGTGTAGCGAAACTGTAGATGGGGGGTTTTTGGCCCCATTTGGCTGTTATTCTTTTGAAAAGTTGGACTATGATGCTACTGTCGTTAAAAATTTAATAATCAAAAGAAAGTTAGCGCCGTTTTACACTCCTTTGCAGGATTTTGATGAAAGTTGGACTAGAGATGAGTTGATAAAAATTGTTGACGGATTGCCCTTGCATGACACGTTCGATGAAAATTTGGAAGAATTCGAAGACGTACCGATAGGCAATTTAAGGAAGTCAACATTTAATGAATCAATAGACAAATCTTTATCCAAGAAGGAACAGAGAAGAATGCACGCAAAGATTTTTAGAGCAAGATTGTATAAGAAAAGAATTTTATGGCAAGAAAATGAAAATGAGACGTTTTTGGAGAGGAAATTGGAAATGAAAAGAATTGGCAGCAAGTCCAGCAATGTTGAAGATAATACCAGTAGCCAGCCAAGGAAAAATTACCATTTACCAAGTGACGATTTGAAGTATACTCTTTACAAAAATGGGTCGGAATGCCCTATTTGTTTTTTATACTTTCCAGGGCCTTTCAACTATTCCAAATGTTGTCAACAGCCTATTTGTACCGAGTGTTTTGTACAGATTAAGAGAGCTGATCCTCACTTCCCTCATGACGAAGTAGACCCAACTGAACCACAAACTAATGACAGTGAAAAGGACCCAAATCTTCTTACCTCTGAGCCAGCAAATTGCCCCTACTGTGCAACTGCTAGTTTTAGCATCACTTATCAACCACCCACAAATCGTGAAACTGGTATAGGGGGTATGCCAGCCGACTCATACGTGTATAAGGACGCCGCCATATCAAGAGCTGATGGCGGTCAGCCAAACATATCAGCCATTACTTCGGATACCATTCGTCCTGATTGGGAGATTAAATTGAACAAAGAAAGGGCAAGGTTGATGAGGAGATCCGCGAATGCCACCGCTATACATATAAGTAATAGGTTGATCGATCCAAGCCATAGCAGAAGGAGAAATACAAGTCACAGTATAACCCCTATTCATGATGAAAGTACGTCAGCTTCAAGATCTCCTGAACCGACAATAAACGAACTTGAAGATCAAATGGTTAGAGAGGCTATTAGGTTAAGCCTTGAAGATCAGGACAACCGAAAAAAATCAAAGAATAGAAACACCTCTTTGAGACCATAGCATCACAGTTTGACATTTTTTACAATATTAAAAAAATCCTTTTTCAAACGTTCCAGAAGTGCACTATTTTTCTTTTGTTCCATCTATATCTAACGGAGCGTCACCAACCTGACCTTCCTTTTGGCTTTAAACAAAATGATCCGGAAATATCGTCACATTTATTGTGAAGAGAGAGAAGTTTTACAGTTAATTGTATTGCAAGCTCTTCCCGCTCTAGAAAGTTTTTGTTTTGTTCGTCCTCAAGAATTGAGAGTTCAAGTATTTCACCTCAAATTTGCATTTGAATTTTAGTAGTAACTAATATAAGATTCCCATCCCGCATCCGCCACTGAGCAATGTCATTCTCTCTTTTCTCGCCTTTTTATGGATAGAAGCACATAGACGATGGATATCAGAGAAGCGTTCACATAATTAAGCAGTTAGTTCCAAATATGCGTACAGTCTTTATAGATGAGAGACTGTTAAAAACGACCTTCCGTTCGACCACTCAAACTGTAGTAGGAGTTCTTTTCTCTATTTATATGCTTGCAATGTTCGCAGAAAAAGCACCATCTACCTCACCTCCAGCTTAGCCAATTTTTGGTTGGTAAACCGTTCCAGAAATTTTTCAGTTTTGGGCGATACCATCAATGTGTCATTACAGAATATTCTTGTTGGCATTTTTTCAGGTCTAAAGAAATTTCGATTTGAGGTAATTGCTAGTGCTGAAAGGAAGAAACACAGAAATCTGACTGAACAATGACTTTTTGGCGTGTTCGAAGAAATCAAATGCATTATATATAAACGTACGCATAGGTATATATTCAAACTCACATATATAAAATCTTCTTTTCTCTTCTCACTTGTGTCAGTGCGTGACATCAGTATGCGCTTTGGATGTTTATCTTATCTGAGCGTCACAATTCAGTGATAACAGAATATTTTGTTATGAGTGATGGCTTCCCATTATACAGTGTACATAAAATTATACCAGATATAAAGACATTAAAAAAGATGAAACATATTTATCAGATTCATTTAATTTATTTCTTCTTTTCAGCTTCAGCTTCAGCCTTCTCTCTAGCCCTCTTTTCTCTGATACCTCTGAATTTCTTTTCGGATCTGGCTAATCTCAAGGTTCTGAAAGCAGATTCACCATTGTCTTGAACAGCTCTAGCTTCAACATCGGTAGCTGGTTGAGCAATTGGGAAAGTGGCAGCAGCAGACAAAACTTGTTCAGCTTCTGGAGCCTTACCGTCTCTTGGGAAAACGATAATCTTGGATTGGTACTCCTTCAATCTTTGAACGTTAGCGTCAAAGATTTCTTGGTTTCTGTTTTGACGTCTGTGGTCAACAGCAATACCAATGGTTCTGGCGTAAGCAGCAGTCAAACCAGCGGCCTTAACTTCAGCCAAGGTGAAACCTCTACCAGCTCTAACCTTTCTGTTGTACTTAACAGTTGGAGCTCTGACAACAGGTCTCAACAAATCCAATGGTCTTGGAGCAATCTTGGCGGCTCTGGCAGCTCTAGCATTACGTCTAGAAACCTTTTTACCAGCTTGGTCAAAGTGAACCTTGACACGTTCTTGCCAGTGCTTTCTGAAGTGGTTCTTCAAAATTGGTAAATTCTTGGAGATAGCTATAATCATAAAAAAATCAGTTAGTAAATTTGCTTCCTTTGAGTAAACCTTTATTTCTAGTTTCTGATAAACGAATCTCAGGGTAATAATCATTTAACCTCATTATTAATGCACAATTTACATTGCCTCGCCATGCTGATTCCTCTAAATATCTCAAGGCATCCTTTTAGTGCAACCCGCCTATTTATAAACTGGTCAAAGTGCCAATTATCTCAAAGAATGATTCTTTTGATCTTGATTTTTGCAACGTTTCAAAGACAGCGGGATCTAATTATTCCACGGTTCCTACTGTTAATTTACAGTGTTATCCAATGCTTGTTTCTACACAGCTAGTTTAGGCATTAGTTCAGTCGTTCCGTGTTCGTTTCAATCATAGCTCTTATTGCTTCAGTTCAACATACCCATTGTTACTTGATTCCTGCTTTACTTTTCCGAAATTATTTCCTATTAATGTTACATTATGTTCTAACTTCAAGTACCTCTAATTACATAGTATGTAAGAAAGTAACTTCCCAATGGAGGATGGTGAGCACCGGCTCCGAGTAGGTTAGTAATGTGTCCTTGCAATGCCGCGTCAGCCTGAGGAGAGCGTACCAAGAAGTCGAATGACCCCACTAGAGATTCCTCTAGCGAGGCCAGTGGATGAGATGGAAGCCTACGCAAGGCAAAAGATTACACTCGCGAACGTGCGTCCGGGATGATACAGTATTTTTTTAAAAACTATAAATGTATGGGTGCGTAATGTACAGATTTTATGGCACTGAAAATCTTTTTCAAGATAATCTCACCGTATTACTTAAACATCAGTACATATTGGCACCCATACATTATAAAATCATCTCGGAAATGGAAAATGCTAAGGCCGTATATAAAAATTGTTGGCGGCCTGGTAAGAAAAGTAATTGACGCTTGATTTTCCTTGACTCCCGTCCAGTTTAGCACAGCGGACGATTGGCAGTTTGCTGGAATTCCAAGAGTTACCGCTTAGCGCAAACTATCGTGAACTCGCTGCAACAACTGAGAGGGCAAGGATATACATAAAAATAGCCTACAAATTCTGAACTCTGTAAAGGAAGCCTCATAAATAAAGGTAGATAGTAAAGTATACAAGAGAAGAATCCCAAGATGTCAGCTGTCCCAAGTGTTCAAGTATGTTTTCAGTTCTGCAGAATGATGTTTGATAGTATCGATAATGGAGTGAGATCAAGAGAAAAAAAATGAATATGTCAGCCAACCAAGTTCTGAGTAGGCAGTAAATGAGTACGCATAGTGTATTTATCCAAAGGAAAGAATTGTTATTTTTACAAGCCGAATTGAGATCCAATTAGGCAATGTTTTGGGGAGAGTATTTTGACAAGATTGGTTAAACTACTACGGTCAGTTCCGTAACCAGTACGATTGTACACATAAGGAAACAACTGTAAAGATAAACAATAAGGGCTTCCAATGCCATTGTAAGATATCATATTCCTAAACAAAAATGTACAGCGAATATAAAGCCAGCGTCAGTGTCTTCCTGGAAGGTTGCGCAACTAAAGAAGTTGAAATTAAAATGGCAAGCACTACATTTTCATCCATTTTCACTCATCAGATGTCCAAGATTTTCGAAAAATAAATATTCTCATTTTTCTCTCAATGAAATAATTGTTACTAACATTGAATTTCCTCGTAACTAATTGCATTACTTCTTTAGACTTTTGGTAAGAAGAAATCAGCTACTGCTGTTGCCCATGTCAAGGCCGGTAAGGGTTTGATCAAGGTTAATGGTTCTCCAATCACTTTGGTTGAACCAGAAATCTTAAGATTCAAGGTTTACGAACCATTATTGTTAGTTGGTTTGGACAAATTCTCCAACATCGATATTAGAGTTAGAGTTACTGGTGGTGGTCATGTTTCCCAAGTTTACGCCATCAGACAAGCTATTGCTAAAGGTTTAGTTGCTTACCATCAAAAATATGTCGATGAACAATCCAAGAACGAATTGAAGAAGGCTTTCACTTCTTACGACAGAACCTTGTTGATTGCTGATTCTAGAAGACCAGAACCAAAGAAATTCGGTGGTAAGGGTGCTCGTTCCAGATTCCAAAAATCTTACCGTTAAGAAATTGTGGGGATTATTTTTCGCTCTTTTCATTTTCTTATAATTGTATACCATCAATAAACACAACAGCCTTTAATTTACGTAAAATTATATCATGGTTTCTATATAAATTACGCTATTACGCAATTAATACGATTGCCTAGCGGTGGAATGCGGGCCGTTATTCATGAGACCCATACATCTCATAGAAAGCTTGACACACGTCAAAATTGGCCATAAACGGGTAAATGTCAACAAACTAAATTTCTTGACGCGAAATCGAGTTGTTTATGATGCTAATAATATGTAGACAATAATATCGTGTACTGTGTTTAAATAAAATTTATAGGGAAGAAGGAGTTCAAAACGGTATCCGGGGCTAGTTGTGGTATTTTCAAGTGTGCTAACGCTATTAAAAGATTGTTTGGACTGCCCGTATTTGCTTTATTTTTAAGGACAAATTTAAAAGTCATACAGCAATGGAAGAAAATAAACTTAGTGGAAATAAACAGATTCAACTTGCTACCTGGTCGAACCAGATGGGGTCACCAGAAAACAATGGAAATAATGCAAATAATGGTAGTGATGTACAGAATGTTATTCAGAAAGCTTTAGGCTTGATTCGACAGTTGAACAATAATGGGCTAATGAGTCCGATGGAAGAAGAGCATTCGCAACCTTCATCTTCACAAGAGACACTTAGTGTCGATAGAGAGATTAATGAACAGGGCCGTTTGCGTCTTCTTATGCAAGCAAAAGATGATAATACGCGGAAGGAAGTAGGCACATATTCTAGTCCGATGGATTCTGCGTACGCCAGGGAAAATATGTTAAACGTTTTGCAATCATTAGTTACGCATCTGAACCAAGCTGTCAGCCAAATACAACAATTAAAATTCAAGAACATGATTCTTACTTCAAATGAAAATAATATTCAGTCGAGGCATGAAGTGGAAGATAATCTCCAGAAACAGCAATTTGAAAGGATGAAGTGTCAGTTTCTATTGGAACGTCAAAGTTTGAAGGATCAATTGCGAAAGCGAGAGAATAAAATTGTTAAATATAAGCAGAAAATTATTGAAAAGAACAAGAAATTAAACAATCTAGCAAAAGTACTTAATCAACATGCAATATCTGATACCTCTCAAATAGATAGTTTCAGTAGCTCGGTAAAGAAAACGCCTTCGTCGACTACAACGCCCCAAGAAATGAAGTCGGACATGTTGAACACCTTGGGAATATTGGCCACACATGTCTTGAAAGATGAAATTGACGATGATTCTGGAAATCAAACGATTCTGCAACTGGCTGCAGGGAGTATAAGCAACGATTGTAACACTACGGAGTTGGAAATTACGTGCAGTCCTGAAATGGGAAGGACTATTACACACAATCGACCAAATACTAAAGATGAGTCAATTCAGGATTCACATGGGAATAGGACCCTCCAATTGCCCAAAATGAAAAGTTTCAGTACCATAGACGGAAGCATTAAGGATATTAAGTGATCAAAGATACTAGATAATGTTTGTTCTTGACGGCAAGAAATACACAATGTCAACACCCGCGCTTTCTCTTCGATTCATTAGTTGATATCATTAACATTATATTATACATACTTTATTTCTCTTGGAAATTAAATATTTGATGATGGTTTATCTAAATATTGTCTCACTCATTTTCCCTTTTTTTTAAGATAGAATATCAGTTTGAGGCAACAAATGATAAATTATGATTATGTATATAAAACAATTTTAATTTTATTAGCATAAAAAAGGGACGAGGCCTCTGCTAAAATATCGATAAAAAAAGAAATAATATGAAAGACAAAACAAACTAACGGGAAAAAATAAAATAAAAAACAAAACTGATCATCATTTAAAAATGTTATTCTCTTGTATCTATTTCTACTAGATAGATGAATCTCTACCCAAAAAATAAACTTTAGCCCAATCCATAGCAACAAGAACTCTGTTTCTAAAGGATAGACACATTGCCAAATAAGCAGATTTCCAGAATAGGAAGGTGAATGAGCCGGCTAACCTATATTTGGCTTCACCAACGGCAAGATCAGCAATGGCTTTATCTGAACCAATATAAGCCAGAGCACCCTTATGGTTGTACTTGAAGTCTTCAATTTGCGATTGCGTTTTCACTATTTGGTTCTTTAATCTAGCGACTTCTGAATCGTCTTTGGCATGGGTCATTTTCCAGTTCAATTGATCGATTTTATAAGCTTTCTTGAAATACTGAGCCAAGTATTCACCTTCTTGGTGGGCAACTTGAGCGGTAGGGAACAAGCCAGGGTGGAAGGTACAATCGCCGATAGCAAAAATAGATCCCTTAGCACCCAAAAGTTGAAGTTTGTTATCTATCAACAAACCACGTCTTGAGTCCTGTTCCTCTAATTTAGTCATTAGGTTCTTAGACACTTCTCTTGGCGCATTACCTGTAGCCCAAACTAATACACCATACGGTATATTTTCAATGTCACCATCGCCAGTTTTGGCAGTTATAGTGGTAGCGTCAACTTTCTTAACCATTGTTTTCAATCTTAAATCGATTTTTTCCTCTTTGAATAAATCTTGAGCATAGTCAACGAGATACTTGTCAAACATGTTCAAAATGTTTGGCAAAGCTTCCACCAAAGTGACTTTAATTTCTTTACTCAATTCGGGCATCCATTTTCTCAAGTCCTGGTCAACATAATCTCTCAATTCAGCGGCAAATTCGACACCGGTGGGACCACCACCAACGACAACAAAGCTCAACAATCTTGCTCTCTCAGGATCTTTTGGAGATAGGGAGGCAGCTTTCTCAATACTGGACATAATTTTTAATCTGATCTCTTGAGCGTCGGATATTTCCTTCAAAAAAGAAGAATATTCATAAACTCCCGGAGTACCAAAAGTGTTTGGTTGAGCACCCACACCGACAACCAGATAGTCGTATTTCAAGTCCAAGTCGTAATCGTTATTCTTAGCGGAAGATTTGACCTTAATTGTTTTGTTTTCAGGATCAACGTCGTACGCTTCAGCTTCATAGTAATGGACTTCACCGTGCGATCTTCTAGCAATAGTCCTGACAGGTTCAACAATAGATTTCAATTCGATGGTACCAACTGGGGTAGATGGCAATAGCGGAGTAAAAAGAAAATAATTTCTTGGAGAAACAACAACAACATTATACAACGTGGTGTCCAAATTTTTCAAAAGCGACACAGAACCCCAACCGGAGCCCAGAATTACCAAAGTCTTCCTCTTTGAACCGTTTGGAAAAGTGTCCGATTGAGGAACTTGGGTAGAAGGGTTAGCTTCTCGGTAAAGCGAGTATGAAACGTAAGCCGTACCCGCGAGGGCAGAATACAATAAAGCCTTCAAAGTAAATTTCCCAGTTCTCTTGAAAAAGGACTGCTTCGCAACAACGCCAGTAGTGGGCGCCACTTTTTGCAAAATGACTTTCTTGTCCTCTAGCAAATTTCTTGCTGCATGGAACGATCTATTTTTGGCATATTTCACAAGCCCCGACTTGCTCTGTAGGCTAAACCTGGAGGAATTAGCCCACACTGTTTTCATTAATGATTGTCTAATCATTATTATTGGTTAATTTTTTATTTGCTCTAATAAGTCAATATTATGATGCTATATGAAGAATATTAGTGTGAAAATTTTTTTCCTTTTTCTCTCTTTAATTGGTTTACCAGAATATATAATAAAAGATAGTAGCTGCGTATAAATTTAGTCTAAATACTAAACATGCAAAAGAAATAATGAAGATAAAAACAATCGACACACTTATAGTTCTAGCCCCAACAGCACAAAAGCGGAAAAAATCAAAATCAAGAACAGGCCAATGAGCGTTGTCTTATATAACACAACCTCTTTTATATATACACCCAAGAAGGAGAATGAAAATAGAAACACCACACGCTTCGAGACAACGGAAAGAAAGCATAAGGAATGGCCCATGTGTGCCAAAACTCTTCTCATTGCCGAGCCATGTATTACCATCCCGATGGTGATGGTTGTGAATGCAAATACCGCTGAGGCCAGAGTAATGCCATAGCGAGGACCAGGGCATCTCGAGCATCGTGGAGAAGATCCCTGTCGCTTTCTTTTTTTACCTCAAAACCAAATGCGATCGACGGGATCGCGGCAACTTTTTATCGGTCGGAATGGTTGAGCTAGGGCGTTTTCATAAGGGGCGGGGTAGAGTTAGAATTGTAGTTTTTTTTCCGTAGTGCCGTGCCCCCATTACCGAATCTCGGCATTGGGTACCAGAGGGTTAGTGCGATAGTTCTTTAGCAAGATGTTAAACCCGCCTATGCCCGGGAACTGCATACAGGGAAGATCTCACCGGAAGATTACCTCGAAGGGGAGGGGTATGTGTTTTTTCCCCTCGTGGTTAAAGTGACTCTCTATTAACGTAATGAAAAGTCTAAATATTATAATGACTTGCACTTCGTATCAAGATATACGAGAGATCATAATAAACGAAATAATATCCACAGTTTGGGTTTCATATTCTTATATATATATACGTACGTATATGCATATATGTATGTTTACTATACATCAACATCAGCATCAAAATTAACATTAATTAGCTTCTTGCATGTGCTCTTTAGCTTCGGCGGCCTTCTCCACGTCGTATTTGAAATCAAAGTAAGATTTTTCGAAATGGTGTAGACGTATGAACCCATCTTCACCACCGGAGGCATAACTTGTGCCCTGTGGGCTAATGGCAACTGTGTTCAAGGGACCAAAATGGCCTTGTACTCTGCCGATTTCTTCTTCGAAGATCTTGTGGTAGAACCTAGCTTCAAACTTACCTTCGTTGGCACTGGTGGTGGTGACATCCTTGGCCTCTTGACCACCACCAAGAATAATGAATTCCTTCAATGGGGTGATTACGGCGGTGTTTAGAGGACAGTCTGTTTCGTATTTCTTAAGAACTTGTAGAGTCGATACATCGACCAAGAACGAGTTAGTATCTCTGGATGATGTAATAAAGTATGTTAAATCAGGAGAAAATTGCATGTCACTGATGGACTTTTCGTGCAAATCGATGGAATCCACGTATTCGTAGTTGTTGGACACATCGTATTTGCTGATCTTACCGTCTTTATGGCCTGCAATGATGTATTTGCCCTTAGTCGACCATCCAGCCACGGTGGCAGCGTCTAAACCTTCATGAGTGATAATTTTATGGATTGGCTCTTCGGAGACCTTTGTTAATTCGTGAGTGGCGGAATCTCTTTCAATTTCGTATATGTTAATGGAACCTGGATTTTTCATGACGTTGTCCAAGATAGCTAGAAAGTAGTTACCGCATGGGGAAAATTCAACTCTTTTAACGGGGACAGGCGATTTCCATGTAGCAACACATTGCCCGTTTGACACATCCCATAATTTGATACTGTAATCAGCACTTCCTGTAACACAGTACTTGGTGAAACAGTCGACGTCGATAGACCAAATGGTACCGGTGTGACCATCCAAAGTACCTAATCTTTCACCGTTCAACGAATACCAAACACTGGCCGAGCTATCTTTCGAACATGAAAATAGTAAATCACCTTCTTTGTTGTACTTCACTTGAGTCAATGGACGTTCATGACCTGTTAATTTGATAGCCTTCATATTCCTTGTCTGTGCTATTTCTTTTTGTCTTCTCTCCTGGCCAGTTATCTAACGACCTTAAGATATACCTCGCCTCTTGTTCATCAGTAACTCTTCTGCAAATTTTTCTGTTCAGTTACGACTATTCGAAATTTTTCAGAGGCCGGAAAAAATTTCACAAAAAAAAAAATATGCGAAACTGAAGGTGGCACGCGGGGTAACTGATATATTTCATACGAACAGCGGCTATACAGAAACCCCACTATATTTACAAAGAAATATGCTCTGGAATCTATCTACAAGTGCGTGTTAATGAGCTTGAGTCTATAACCATAGTTGTGATGAAAGAGTACTTCTTGCGCGAAAATTCAAAGGATAGGCAACACAACAGAGACCCGCTGAATAAGGTTTCTCATCTCAATCAATTACACCGTAGTGTAGGGTTTTATCAGCTCAAGCGAGTTTTTCAACCCTTCCACAGTCTTCTCTTTATTAATAAATATGTTGGAGATATCTCCTGTATGGGTAATATGTATATATGTAAAAAAAAAAAGAAAAACAAAAGAACCAAGATCGGGCTACGATGGATAAAAAAAAAAAGAAAATCTGACTACTCACAAAACTTGTATTCATCTGTACTTTCAAGACGATTAAAATAAAAAGTGACATCTGAAAAACATCCAATACTCCGATGGCAGCCAGGAATCGTAGAAAGAATAACAAGAAAAAGTCCCTTTTGGTAACGAGTGCCGCTCAAGAAAAGAATGCGACGTATGTGCTCGTTGCAGAGGAATTACATAAAAACACAATCGATCTAAACATGGGTACTGAAACACCTTTAACGGAAAACCACGAGAATCCTATACCAGCGAAAGAATTCAAGCACCAGCAAAAATTAGAGCCAATAGACGAACATGATGATGGCGAAGACGAATTATCGATAAAATTTAAGTCCATGACAAAAAGCTCGGGGCCTATTACTGAGGCTGAAGTTCAAAAGCTGCTCCTAAGCTATGCCTTCACAAGTGCTGCAATACAGGAGGACGAAAACGAGAAAGAATCGCGTCACTATCCTATTAAACCGCCTTCGCCATCAGCTTCTTCTTTGTCCGCCTATTTTCAATCCTTCGTTGAAAAATGCAAACAGGTTTTCTACAACTTCAGTCTGCAAACAGTAGAAAAATTAAATGCTCTACAAAATAGCTTGTACGAAGTATTTTGGATTATTTTTATTTATTTAAACTACTGGTTCCCCAATGTGGGTGACTATGTGAGGTATGTCTGTCGTAGCTTCTCGCGCCATAACGAAATTGCCCAATTACTAACACGTATTTTTACTTACAATATCAACCACCTCCACTAATGAACAGACACAGTATAGAAAAAAAATCAGATCTGCATTTAAAAGGCTGTCTTTTCCAATGATCCTCGACCTTAGCGCGGCTAATCAATTCTACTCACTTTTTTGTTCGCTTTTTTTTTTTTGACCCGTTGAACCAAGCGGGTTAATTATTTTTTAAGGATAAAGGCTACCACAATCATGAGAGAGACACCATGTACTTGCAGGATTCTGATATTTTTTCTATGCTTGTTTGCTGACATGCAGATTCGGAGCTGGTTTTGATATTTCATAATCACCTATTTTTGAAGCAATACTTTTGGACAACAAGATAGCATTATTATTAGGATTTCCCTATCAAAGCGTCATTTCCGTGCACTTCGTGAAAAATCCAGTCAGAAAGTTCAGCAAGCACTCAAGAATATCTACTTTTGTTTCCAAGAAAAGCCTTACCTGACAGCGTTCAAAGTTTCCTTTGCCATTGGACTTGCTATTCCGTGTTCCCTACTTTTTTTGATAATGGTTTCTACCGCTACATTTTTCTTTTTTGTTTACTTAACCCTTTTCGTAGTGATAGGTTTCTTCTCCTCATTATTCATAATACCCTTATTGGGCATTTCCTTTGTGTTTGCCATTGGCGTGGTATCATTTGGCTTCTGCAGCAACATGAGTTTCAAAATGGCCCAACTCATTTATGTCCGAGCTGACGCCTTCTTGAAAAAAGTCCTCGACAAAATGGCCCTACAAACACAGCCGGCACAACTACAGGAACCACAGGAGCCACTTTCCACATTAAGGCCAGTATCTAATCCAACTATTCCAAGCCCATTAAGACAAACGGCGCGCCCTTCTAAATTCGTCACCGAAGAAGATGTTATTTTCGAACCTGTTAGTGCTCAAAGCGCCATTGCCCGTTCATTAGAGACTACTGCTAATAAAGCGGGTAATAAGTTCCAGCTCTCTTAACCTCGGCAATAAAAAAACATTTTTCGCAAGTTTAGCAGGTCAATAATAATAATATCCTTATAAATTACACTCAGTTTTTTATTACATATGGGCCTTTAATATGTACATACGCATATATCTTAGCTTTACCGATCTTCTAATATTGCGGCCTATAACGCATAGACCATAAAAGAAACGGAGCAGATGCAATTCTTCAAAACACTTGCGACCTTGGTGTCGTGCATATCGTTCGTCCTCGCTTACGTGGCACAAGATGTTCATGTATCATTCCCCTCCACCGCAGGAAAGTCTAGGGTAATGATCGGTAAAGTTGAACCCACAATAGGAATCGATGAAACTGTTCCGACTACAATCACAGTTGAAGACCCTAACGAGGTGATTCAAGTAAATTTCGCCATTGAGTCTACCAACAAACCCTTCCAGAACACCTTATTGATAGGCTTACCTAATAAGAACCTAGAAATGGCTTTTGAACCCGAAATTAAGGACAATGGCAAGTTGTCCATGTATAAATACAGGATAGATTTAGCCAAGCTGGATGCTGCTTTGTTGCAAGAGGCTTCCAGATCACCGGAACTAATAAAGGCCACTTTGATTCTAGCGTCATCTACCGCCAAACCAAAGGAAAACTTGTTCAGGGAAATTCTGCAACTCAACCTGAACTTCGATGTAGATCACTCAGATTCATCTTTAGTTGGCAAATTCGGCATTAAGCCAGAAATCCATCATATATTTCATGCCGAGCCAAAGAGAGTTGCCAAACCAATTGCTGTGATTTTTGTTTTAATTATCTTCATTACCATTTTATCTTTAATAGTCACCTGGTTGAATTCTTGTGCCGCCGCATTCGATAACATCCCGACCGGTGTCACTGCTGTATATTTCCTAGGATTCATCGCCACGATTGTTGGGTTTGAAGTTATCTTCGCTAGGTACTACTTGGGTACAAGTATTTTTGAAACTCTATTTTCCTCTTTGTACTTGGGCGCTCCAGGCTTACTGACATCTACCAAGTTCCTGAGATCTTTTGGTCAAACAATCTAGATTGTTCTGAAGATCAAAATAATATATATATATATATATATATATATATATGTTTATACACTTTACTTACGTACAAAAATATAGATTTCGAAACGAATCAGTTGCTCTTAGCCTGCACATCTAGAAATGTATTATTGATCCATTTGAAACCCCAAATATTGCGTATCGAACCGTCCCAGAAGGGCTTGTCAAAATTGTTAGCAGCTACAATCTTGCCCATGATCAGCCCCATGGGTAATGCATTGTATGTTCTTGAATCTAATGAATGTGACAAATTATCTCCGGTTACCCAAACATGACCTTCAGGGACTTTAATATAGGTACCAAACCTCTCCTCATCAACAAGCACATCGCCGACATAATTAACTATCGTACTGGGATCCACGAGCACGAGATCACCAGGCATACCCGTAACCCTTTTGCAAATCCTATGATTAGGGTCAGTAGGTTTCAGTGCTACTATGCAGTCACCCATTTTTATGCCTCTACCATTTTGGAAATTTTTCAAGACATGCACATAATCATTGGTCGCTGACAGTGTTGGCAACATTGATTCTCCCCTCGTCTCAGTAAATTCGTATGCATACATATGTATTATATGCAAGAAGCATAATGACCTAATTGCATAAGAAAAGGTTTTTGACCAGATGGGAAGTGTACCAACCGTCATCCCTGGTATTGTACACTGTTGGATGATTCACTGTCTTATTGGTCCGTTTTTGTTTGCAATAATATACTGGAGTATTTTTATTGAAGGAATGCTTTTTCCCCAGAAATACTTAGATTGTCAGAGTGTTATAAATTTGCTGTGCGGTTCAAACCAACAGAAGAGAATATTCAAAGAAAAGCTCAGAATATATCAAGTCCATATTCAAGAGAAGATAGGTTGCAGTGAATTTAACACCCTACTCTTAATTTATCAACTGGGCTCACGACACAAGATCAACAGACAAATAAACGACCTACTGTGTAATTTATGCAGTAAAAATCACATGATTTATGCTATTATATGCAGAAATCATTATTTACTCTTCTTTTCCTTTGTACTGTCGGCGACGATTTTCTTAAGAGGATCCCTGCTGTAAAATCCTTTCAGCGCCCTCTAAAGTTGAGGGGGGCAAAAATACTGTCCTCCTTTTAATACATAAAAAAATGACTGGCCTTTATTTGAATGGAGTAAAACTAAAATATTTGGGCGTTTCTATTATCGAACAACAAAAAGTAGTACTTTAAAACTATGTCAGACGAGATTGTAACCAACAAATCTGTTACTTATGTTAACAATACTACTCCAGTCACAATTACATCATCGGAGCTGGACTTGAGATCATGTTATCAAGATGACGAAGTTGTTATAGAAGTCCATGCTGCTGCTTTGAATCCAATTGATTTTATTACTCACCAGCTTTGTAACTCCTACATATTTGGCAAGTATCCAAAGACTTATTCTAGAGATTACAGTGGTGTCATCATTAAAGCGGGAAAGGATGTCGACAATCGCTGGAAGGTTGGCGACAAAGTGAATGGTATGTACAGTCATATTTATGGTGAACGTGGTACTTTAACACACTACTTGATACTCAACCCTGCCAAAGATATACCCATCACACATATGGTGGAGGTTCCAAAGGACGAAAATGACCCATATGACGACTTTGTATATGCTGCTGCCTGGCCCCTAACATTTGGTACAGCCTTTTCTACATTATACGATTTCAAGAAAGATTGGACTTCTGATTCAAAAGTTCTGGTTATTGGCGCTTCAACCTCTGTGTCATATGCTTTTGTCCATATTGCAAAAAACTACTTCAACATCGGCACTGTTGTTGGCATTTGTAGCAAGAATTCCATTGAACGCAATAAGAAATTAGGATATGACTACTTGGTTCCCTATGACGAAGGATCCATCGTTGAGAATGTTAAGAAATTAAAGCAAATCGTTTTGGAAAACGACAAATTTGACATGATTTTTGATTCAGTGGGTAACCATGATTTCTTCCCTGTCATTGATCAATTTCTAAAACCTAAGGCGAAAAATTCCTTTTACGTTACAATTGCAGGAAATAACAAGGCCAATTATAAGAATATCAGTTGGAGAGATTTCGTATCATTGAGTTCTATTTTAAAGGCTATAAACCCATTCAAAAAATACAACTGGCGCTTTGGACACCCTTATCCCCCCAACAACTTCATTGAAGTTGGCAACGAAATGATCAAGAAGGGCACTTATAAGCCACCTATTGATTCCGTCTACGAGTTTGATCAATATAAAGAAGCTATTGACAGACTGATGTCCAACAGAGCTAAGGGTAAAGTAGTTGTTAAGATGAAATGAGGGCAATATTTTCCACATAAACTTGTTAGTATATTTAGTTAAACTCTATAATTATAATTGTTATTAGTTTTTGTATTATTTGATGGGCATTACCCGACCGACTTGTCATGAAGTGAAAGAAAAGCTCATCACAATATTTTTAAACAGAATTTAAGATGCATTAGCTGGCAAACTACGTTTCAAATATACAGCTCAGCTAGCCCAAATTCTCTCTGCACTCTCAATAACATAGCTTTTTAAAATGGCAGACCTTCAAAAACAAGAGAATAGTAGCAGGTTCACCAATGTTTCTGTTATCGCGCCCGAATCACAGGGACAACATGAACAACAAAAACAGCAGGAGCAGCAGGAGCAGCAAAAGCAGCCAACGGGACTGTTAAAAGGTTTAAACGGGTTTCCGAGTGCACCACAACCGCTGTTCATGGAAGATCCGCCTTCTACTGTCTCGGGAGAACTGAATGATAATCCAGCGTGGTTCAATAATCCAAGGAAAAGAGCCATTCCAAATTCAATAATAAAGAGATCAAATGGCCAATCTTTAAGCCCCGTACGTTCTGATAGTGCAGATGTACCTGCGTTTTCCAATTCCAATGGATTCAACAATGTCACTTTTGGCTCTAAAAAAGATCCACGCATCCTTAAAAACGTATCTCCAAATGATAATAACAGTGCCAACAACAATGCTCATAGTTCAGATTTAGGTACGGTAGTTTTTGATTCTAATGAGGCACCGCCCAAGACCTCCTTGGCAGATTGGCAAAAAGAAGATGGTATATTTTCAAGTAAGACTGACAATATTGAAGATCCTAATTTGTCTTCCAACATAACCTTTGATGGAAAGCCTACAGCCACACCTTCGCCTTTCCGTCCACTAGAAAAGACTTCCAGAATACTTAATTTCTTCGACAAAAACACGAAAACAACGCCGAATACTGCGTCAAGTGAAGCTAGTGCAGGGAGTAAGGAAGGGGCCTCGACGAATTGGGACGATCATGCCATTATTATCTTTGGATATCCAGAAACGATTGCGAATTCTATTATATTCCATTTTGCTAATTTCGGTGAAATTTTAGAGGATTTTAGAGTGATAAAAGATTTTAAAAAGTTGAATTCGAAAAACAAGTCAAAAAGTCCGTCATTGACTGCTCAAAAATATCCCATATATACAGGAGATGGATGGGTCAAGTTGACTTACAAATCCGAACTTTCCAAATCTCGTGCTTTACAAGAAAATGGGATTATAATGAATGGAACATTAATTGGCTGTGTTTCGTATAGTCCGGCTGCTCTCAAACAATTAGCTTCCTTGAAGAAATCGGAGGAAATTATAAACAATAAAACAAGTTCACAAACTAGTTTAAGCTCAAAAGACCTCAGCAATTATAGAAAAACAGAAGGAATTTTTGAGAAAGCTAAGGCAAAAGCAGTTACTTCAAAAGTGCGCAATGCAGAATTCAAGGTTTCCAAGAATTCTACTTCCTTCAAAAATCCACGCAGGCTTGAAATAAAGGATGGTCGTTCATTATTTTTGAGAAACAGAGGGAAGATCCACAGTGGTGTCCTGAGCTCGATCGAGTCTGACTTGAAGAAAAGGGAACAAGCGAGCAAGAGTAAGAAAAGTTGGTTAAATAGATTGAATAATTGGTTATTTGGATGGAATGATTTGTAATGAAAAACCTTACCCCCAAATGTAGTGCTTTGGTGCGATTCCAGCATCCTGTGATGTTCACCTACTTCAAGGTTATATAATTTTGTGTGTAGAATTGTAAAAAGGATGGATAGACAGTTCTTGAGATAAAGCACAGTTATTTTGGTATCACATCGTCGGAGTATTTTTCAATTCTGATTTTTTGACTGGACCCAACAAACAACTCCAATTCATCCAATTGTCCTTCCGTAGGTAAACAACTGGAAATAGGTACACTTCTTTCTATCATCAATACAACAATGTTAATACGAGAGACTTCCAGATCAGGTATAACGATGCCCCCAGATGGACATGTCCTATACTCTTGACATTCATAAACACAGAGAGCTGATTCAGGCTCGAAAATATTACATCGTGTCCTTAATCGTGCTGATGATTCCACGGGTACTACACGTATAAAAAGTTTGTTCGTAGAATACTTTTTGGTTGGCAAAGTCATCTGAATTTTAAGTTTGTCTGAAGTTTCCTTCCAATGGAACCTGTTGCGACAATGATATGGATAAGTACCGTATATCAAGTTAACACTCCGTAAAGTTATTCCAGATATTAACCTCCATGAAGAGGATAACCGTATCGAGGCAAGCAATTCAAATTCCATTGAGGCTGGAGGGCCGTAAGTTGAGCAAACAATCATATATTTGACATTAGTTAAGATGGGCACGTCTTGTTTAAGGCCCTGCCCGGGCTGATAGTGGTTATCAAACATTATTGGCTTTATCAATTCATAGTCATTAAAGTAATATACTTGAATGTTAATTAAATCATGTGAGCTAGTTGAGATACATGCGGCGTCCATAAGTACTTGACAATCTTGTTCAGAGTGAACTTCCAACTCAAAAGTCGGATTTTGAAAAAAATTACAAGTATCAAATGAGGCTTTTCCCTCTATTTCATAAGGAAAAGAGAAAAGGACTTTGGCAAAAAGACTTTTTGTATCTTTCAATCTTTGAAAACATATTTCCTTCACAACTGAGAAAGAGTGAATACTGAAATTGTTGTTTGTTGTTGAATAACAATACAATAACCTCTCAGTCTCAGCATCTAATCTCAACTTTACCAGCTGGAGTCCAATGCGATTGCCACCGCATTCTACTGGAGGTTCAATTGGACATATTATGCATTCGGGAGCCTCATTCAAAAAGGAAACTGACCGATTTTCTTGGCTGCCTTCATTTTGCAAATGGGATTCTAGCAATAACCATACCGTCTCTGTCACTTTAGAATTGTTTACCAGGTGAAATAAAGGTTTATCTGCAACGATGGAAAATTTATTGTAGCGTGAAGTATCGTACCGAAAATGAAGTACCTGAGAACGTTTGAATAATTTTTCTTGGTTCCAATTAAGATAAAGTTGTTTGAAATTTTTTAAATACTGTTCATAGCTGATTTCAACATTTAGTGCCGAGTTCCTCGGATCTCGCAATTTTACTAGCCTAGAATCATATGTGATATCAATTATAGAGTAATCATGGTTCTCAACTAGGGGCTTTATCATGTCATTGGAACGATTCCCGGTGCCAGCGCCCATCAGACATAAATTAGATTTGTGAAACTTCCATAATTTTTCGAAAGGATAGCTGTTTACTTGTGTTATCTCTGGTAAGAAGCCACTTAAGCGGTAAGTATCTATACTAATATTTGAGCCATCCGTGGAATATGTTCCTTTAGAAACAAGTAGTAATGCAAGCTCACCAATTTTGTCCGAAATATCGTTACTCTTTAAAGAAAGTTGTTTGCCATCCACTGAGGTTGGGATCTGCGAAATATCTACTGTCACTAGCCTTTTGTTGCTTCCGTTAAAACTTAAATTGACGTGATATTTAGTTGATGATATTTGTTTAATTAGAGGGAGATTCAAGTTCTTAGACCTAAGATTAATTAGAGAAGCAACTAATGAGCAATCTGGCACATCTCGGCATTGTTCTATTCCGCCTGAATAGTCTTCTTCATTCTGTAACTTGGCTCTCCCTGGATAACGCCTTTGTAGTTCTTCAGTACCAGGTGCGCAATATTCGGTTTTATTCCAAGAAACCGGTGAGGCTTCTGAGATAGGTATAGGGGGATAAAACCTTGAATCAATAGTTGAAGTAAGCCATAAAAATCTTAATTGTTTATCTACTTTCGACACATTTTCTTTCAAAACTAAAACGGCCTGAATAAAAGTGGAATCATCGCTTTTCATTGCCAAGCCAACCAATCTATTAATTATACTGCTTGAGTCACCTTCTGCATTACAATATATTGACTTTATCGCGGCATTGAACTCATGCCACTCATTCATTTTTGATACCACAAGGTTCTTGTCTTCCACTGAAATGATCGAGTAACCGTTTAATAAGTTGTCTAGAGTTGATTATTGTGGTCCGTTTATGCCGACTAAAAGAACATTTAACTGTAGTATCATAAAATCAAAAAGGGATAAATATCCGCAAGAATACAAGAAAGAAGAAGTATATATGTTTTCTTTAAAATTTCAGAGCATAACTTGAGCCATGAAAAACCACTTCTCCTCAAGTTTATGTTGTTCCTCTATTTCCTACAAAAATATATTTACATTTGGTCGATATCGAAGATCTGGAGATAAGGTAAATAAATCCTGCGCGGTTCAAAGATACTCGATAAACAACAACCAATGTTTCACAGAGTGCCATGGTAAAGAAACACCAAAATAGTAAGATGGGTAGTACAAATCACTTTGGACATCTCAAAAGTTTTGTGGGAGGTAACGTGGTTGCCCTTGGTGCTGGAACACCTTATCTTTTCTCATTTTATGCTCCTCAGCTACTGAGCAAGTGCCACATACCTGTTTCTGCCTCAAGTAAGCTATCCTTCTCTTTAACAATAGGAAGCTCACTGATGGGAATTTTAGCAGGAATAGTTGTCGATCGAAGTCCTAAACTGTCCTGTCTAATTGGTTCAATGTGTGTTTTCATCGCGTATTTGATTTTGAATTTATGCTATAAGCACGAATGGTCTAGTACTTTTCTCATATCGTTAAGTTTGGTACTCATTGGATATGGTTCTGTCTCAGGTTTTTACGCTTCTGTGAAATGTGCAAATACAAATTTTCCTCAACACAGGGGTACAGCTGGGGCATTTCCTGTGTCCCTATACGGTTTATCGGGCATGGTGTTCTCATATCTTTGCTCAAAGCTTTTTGGTGAGAACATCGAGCATGTCTTCATTTTCTTGATGGTTGCGTGTGGTAGCATGATTTTAGTAGGCTATTTCTCATTAGATATATTCTCTAATGCAGAAGGAGATGATGCTAGCATTAAGGAATGGGAGCTTCAAAAAAGCAGGGAAACAGACGATAATATAGTACCGTTATATGAGAACAGTAATGACTATATAGGTTCACCTGTGCGTTCATCATCCCCTGCTACCTATGAAACTTATGCATTGTCAGACAATTTTCAGGAAACGTCAGAATTTTTTGCACTTGAGGATAGACAGTTATCAAATCGACCATTGTTATCACCTTCTTCCCCACACACAAAGTATGATTTCGAGGATGAGAATACCAGCAAAAATACAGTGGGCGAGAATAGCGCACAGAAAAGTATGAGATTACATGTATTCCAAAGCTTAAAATCTTCAACATTTATTGGTTACTACATAGTATTGGGTATACTACAAGGCGTGGGTTTAATGTACATATATTCTGTGGGGTTTATGGTACAAGCCCAGGTTTCTACTCCACCCTTAAATCAATTACCAATTAATGCAGAAAAAATTCAATCATTACAAGTAACTCTCCTGTCTCTTCTTTCATTTTGCGGCAGATTATCATCTGGGCCTATATCAGATTTTTTGGTCAAGAAATTCAAAGCTCAAAGACTATGGAATATTGTCATAGCATCGCTTTTGGTATTTCTTGCATCAAATAAAATATCCCATGACTTCAGCAGCATTGAAGATCCTTCTTTAAGAGCCTCCAAATCATTCAAGAATATTTCGGTATGTTCAGCGATCTTCGGTTATTCTTTTGGCGTTCTATTTGGTACTTTCCCCTCCATAGTAGCAGATAGATTTGGCACAAATGGGTATAGTACGCTGTGGGGTGTTTTAACGACTGGTGGTGTATTTTCAGTGAGTGTTTTTACCGATATATTAGGTAGAGATTTCAAGGCAAATACAGGAGATGATGATGGGAACTGTAAAAAGGGAGTGCTTTGCTACAGCTATACTTTTATGGTTACGAAATATTGTGCCGCTTTTAATCTTTTGTTCGTTTTGGGGATAATTGGATATACGTACTATCGAAGAAGAGCAACTGCAAATTCCCTGTAGACGGTGTCATCCTGACATTGCTTTCATATTCTTTTTCACCATCACAAATGAACATTTTAAGAAATATTACTATATACTGGTATATATTCAACATTTTACAACGGACTACCCGTGAAATATTTCCTCAGGGTACTTGAATTCAACGTGCAAGTTTTCAGCAAACTTTATGTCAGAATCACTGAAGTCCTTTTTCCTCCCAGCAGCGTCACCGCAATAATATATCCAATTCAACTTGATGGGAGAAATTTGTTCTGAAACCCTGTATGCGCTTTCCAGGTCCCTTTTAAAAAACTCTACCATTCCTGTCATTGGTTTTCGAACTTTTTCGAATATGTTAGGATCATTGTTATAACTTTCACCTAAGCTTGCGAATGTGATCTTACTATGATTTGCTGCAAAAGTTTTCGGCCTTTTAGGTGCTGCATATAGCCATAACCTGTGTGATAACGTTTCTCCTCTCTCATCGTTTTTGATTGCCTTTAAAAATAGCAAAATTTTATTAGTGTACTTGGTGCAACTTTTAGAAGTTCTTGGGACGGTGATGACACCACCTTGGTTAGAAAATATGACTATGACGGCCGTGGGATCATTATCAATGATATTACACAGGTAATCCAGGGTGGATTTCTTGGAGTTAAAATTAATAAACTGCCAATCACTTGCGCTTCTACTAAAACTTATATTGGGGGACTTTGGTTTGATAATTGTATGGTCCAGATCAAAGGCATAAACGTTTAGACCATGCTCGTCGTGATCAATGGATTGTGGAAACTTGGGCGTGAATTTAATCAGAAATGGCAGGATTGTTAATTTGTGGGACATGGGCTTTTCTTCGGTTCAGTTTCCTATGTTATCCATCTGATTTTGGGATGGTTTTACAGATTAAAATCGATTTAAAGCCATACGCAAAAGAGGGGAAACGAAAGAAACGCACAGAATTCATTCACATGGATGAAGGGAACAGAAAATGAGAATTTTATATGACAGAAAAGCAGCATATTCAGGACATATATCCAGATATATATACATGTAAGCTATTAACAAGGAGAAGAAACCAAAAAAAAAAAAGAAAACATCCTCAGATGATATCAGCTTTACCTACAGTTTCGTAATATTTACAGACGTCAGAGCCACTCAATTTCCTCGGAACAAAGATTTTAGACACTATAGAAACCTCATTTTCAAATCTTGTTGCATCAGCAATCGAATGAGGAAAGTTCACAACTACTAGCTTGTCACCGGCCTTGAAGTTCTCTTTGAAATATCTACCCAAAAGCATGACCAACATACCGGTCGGCAAATTGTAAGCGTACGTGTCACACCCGTATTTTTTGTAGTATTCATTTAATAAAGCCTCATATCTATCATCCCTCAAGGTTCTGTAGTAATCGATGACCTTGACTGGATCGACAAACTGCAGCTCATTTATATCATCGCCTTGTGATTTCTGCAGTACCTTTCTAGTTTCTTCAATGCTGGGTGATAAGGAAAACTTTATATCGACCTCACCTTGTGGGAAGATAGCCACACGTCTTTTCAACCCTTTAACCACATTTTCGAATTCTTCTTCTGATAATGTTGTCTTCGGTTTGTTCTTATCTAAAGACTGTACTGTCTTGACAAATATCACTGTACCAATAATAGCAACAAGGAAAATTTTCTTAAATCCTGGAGCATCTATTTTATCTGATTTGTTAGACCTTTTAGTTGAGCTATCAGTTGATGAGTATCGTGCTCTCAAGAGCAATGGTGAAAATAAGGGTAATTGCTTTTGAGGCAACCCACCGCACACCTTGAAACAATGCCGGCAGCTTGCTAGAACGCTTTTTCTCAGTGGTCGCAACATGTAGGTAGTCTATTTATCTGGGCTCGTTATGTATTAATCTTCCTATGGGGATTCATTCATTTTAGCTTTACCGGCAGTCCTTACAAACCGCTTTTTGAAATTAAATCGACAAACTGAGGTAGAAGAACGGAAAAACAGAAGAAAGCCAAAGGCAAAGAAGCGACCACATACACCTTTTTTTCGATCTAAACTAATCGCCCAAAATGTCGTTGGTCAAACTTGCGAATACGTGTGCTCATTTACAGAACTGCTCGAAAGTTAGAGTTGCCTTAACATCGATCCCATATACGAAATTGCAGCTACAGTTTGCGTATAACCTGTACCAACAAGGGTTCTTATCGTCTTTACAGAAGGGATCGACTATGGGACCAGACAAAGATTTTGTTGAAGTAACACCAGACAATATCTCTACTAGAAGGCTTTGGGTTGGACTGAAGTATAGAGATAACAAACCTGTCCTCAGCAGCTGCAAATTAATTTCCAAACCAAATTCAAGAATACACCTGCCAATGGAAGACATGAAGAAACTATGCTCTGGCGTAACTATTAGAAACATCAAACCACTACAACCAGGAGAACTGATTCTAGTTCGAGCTCATAATAACATTATGGACATTAATGAAGCCATATCCAAAAAGTTGGATGGAGAAGTACTATGCAGAGTAAAATGAATAGAACAATCACATATGACCGTATTTATACGTGTAATTAAAAAATATACGGACCATGTAAATAATAATATTATAAAATGCAGGCAATGATGATGAGTATAGTACTACAGCAACGTCCTTCATTCATTACCTTTACTAGCAGTGATAAAAAGTTTTGAAAAAATGTGCTCCAGGGGAGGTTCGAACTCTCGACCTTCAGATTATGAGACTGACGCTCTTCCTACTGAGCTACTGAAGCTATCTGTTATTGAAGATTCTAGCATTAAATGCTTTAATATTCAATAAAAGCAACAATGGAGAATAATTTATCAGCAACTAAATTTATAGACGAAGATCCTACGCCAAATCTTAGCTCCTTTATATTTAATATTGAAAAACATATGAATTTTAGGTTGAATCCTCAAAATGTAATTGATATTTCTACATAATAGTATTACGATTATTCTTCACTCTGTTTTATATGTGTCATTATGTTATTACATTATCAATCCTTGCATTTCAGCTTCGTCTAACTTCCATGACAGTTTCTCATACCTTATGTCATCGTCTAACACCGTACATGATAACATACTGGTAGTGTAACTACTAGTTGATAGATGATAGTTCATTTTCATTCCAACAAATGTCGTTAGAGATCGCTACATAATCAACCTTTGCACTTCAGCTTCCATTAAATCTGATTAATGTTTCTTAATCTTTAAGCCATCTTCTTGCACCATAAATAGCAATGAAACCATTTAGTCTTCTATTTTCCACTTAAAGAACCAGGTTTTTGCATTTCAGCCATCTTAAATTAGACGACGGTTTAATTTCGGTGTAGTATCATAAAATTTCGGCCATCCTTCGACTCACGTATAATGATGGCCTCAGCGAGAGGATCAGCAACAAGTTACATCCACAATAATACGCGGAGTTATGAGATATTACAGTACCCTCCCCAAAAATATAAGGTTTACCGCAAGATCGTATCAGGAGAATGAACGGGTCTCTTAGTTTTTATCCACTATTCTTTCCACTCACGCCAATATACTAACCAATTGAAATGCTCATAACCAGAATGAACAGGCCGCATGCATTCTTTAGCCAACTTTCGATGAAAATACCCACTATGCAATGGTAAATTTTCGAAACAAAAAATTATACTTCAGTGTTCCCACAAAATAACGATATGTTTCTTTTCATTTTTCAATGAAAGCATGATTTTTTCCCTTCCAATGCCAAAATGCTAGTCCTATAAATGAAAAAAAAAAGCTTTCTGCTATAAGAACAGCAAGGGGCATTTCAACTTACACATAATAGAAGGTGAGATAAAGACCATCGTGAATCCTAATAGAAACTGCGGGTTTCTTAGGATCATGGGTCAGGCAAAACCGCCAAGTTTACCATCAAAAAGCTACAAAGTTCAATTTACCCAATAGAATTCTAACGCCAAAGATTTGTAGTGATTCATATGAAATTTTCTTTATGCATCCAGTTATTACTATTGAGTTTCTCTCAAGATACATTCTCCAAAAAAAAAGCCTGTTCTCGCACAAACGACCTTAAGAAAGGTTTAAAACAGCTGTCACATTACATTATAGTAGATAAAAACACGAATGGCATTTTCTAACTTGCAGGTGTACTCTCTATAGCATGTTTAACATATTTTCACCTCTTTATTGCAAACACTTTGGCGTTTCATATTCTGTCCATGTATATGCACCACAATGATTTTATTTTCTTTTGTATGCATTTTGTGACGATTTGACAACTGATGCATCATTTCGTTCCATCTATTTCGCTGTTCATGGCTTCTGTCTCTTTCTCTGTCTTTTTTAGCCATCTCGCAACTAGCTGGGAATGTTCTTTTTTCAGATCCGAGAGTTTTTGTTGTAAAACATTATTTTCAATGGTTCCACTAATCAATTCGTCATTCAACCTTTCCGTATTCTTATTTTTCAACGCAATAACTTCTTTCAATCTTCGTATTTCTTGCTCCTTACTTTTCAGTTCTTTTTGTAGTATTGCCAGTGTATTCAATAAAGCATCGTCATGGCTGACAATGTTGCCACCAATGGCGCCACTATTATCTTGAAACAACTCATTTAAATGGGCCTCCTTGTCGTTTCGATCTGTTAGTCTACGAATTAACAAATCATCCATGCTATCCGTTTGTGGATTGCTTCTTTCCTCCTTTGCTTTCTTCCTTTCTGTTATAATGAAATTGCCCATGGAATATGCGCCCTTAATACAGATTCGCGCAGGTTAATAACAAAAATCAACGTTAAATAAAGGTCAACTACAAACAGAATAAGTAAAAGCGAGCAAGTGCAGTAGCAATTTAGCACAACATATAAAACGCTGTTATAATGGATGTTGTGCAGCAGAAACAGGATAAACAATTGCAGCATCAAACACAAGAGCAGCAGCATATACGAGAGGACCAGCAGGAAGTCCCACCCCAACGTCCACGACAACAAAACAGATGGAAACCCTGGTGGAATTCCACTGCCGACGATGAGCCAAACACGGGAAGAATTGCCGAATATCCTAATGGACAAGGAAGGAGTAGTCCGACAACGGATTTTCAAGATAGCGTGAACTCGAATAATGACAATAAAGGGATATGGTCTAAAATCGCTTCTTTTGCAACATCCAGATATAGAAGTGCCCCAATTGTTGTTGATGATAATACCCGCTACTCTCAACTAAACACTGAACAAATCAACTTCTTGGAAAATGAGGCTAAGGATATAATTTCAAAAAAGTCGAAATCATGGTGTTGGTACGAAGCAATTCCACATATATCAAATTCATCAAACATAATTGATTCCATAGATACCCCAGGAATAATCAGTGTCTCTGGTACAGGATCAGCCAAATGCCCATTGCCATTAAACAAATATCCTGGGGAGGGAGGTAACCCTGGGTATAATGTATTTATTAATGATTCTTTAATCCTACCATCAGACAACCCTTTGAATTTTCTGCACGTCCAACCACTAAGAACTAAGGTATTGAATACTATCAAAAATTACTATAACTTCCCTAATGAGCAACATCTCTATTTAAGACAAAAAAAAACCGCATTACTGAAGGATAAGAGAATTATTATAATATCCGTCGTGGGGGATTTACCAGAAAAGTATGAGCAGCGCTCATTAGAATCACAAAGATCGGCTTATTATCTTTCTAGAAAATTGTCACAAAATCTAGCGCAAGAACAACCTCAAAGAGTCTTGACCCTATCGTTCCAGTGCCCACTGCATAATCAAGATTTAATACCTACATATAAAGAATGTGTAGAGTTACTGAACCACTGGGCTCATCTTTTCAAAGAGGTAGATTCAATTTTTTTTGTGGGCGTTTATCACAGCGTTCCCTTAACTTTGCTATTAGCGAAATATATCGTGCAAAATAATGAAGTTCTAGAGTTTGATGAAAACACTACAGTGAGTGTATTGAGTTTCCAGTCATGTTTACAAGGCTATCGATTTTGGGACCACAGCACTGACTTTACTAGCAATAGTTATAATAACTTGGGTTCCAATTCCAGTACTAACGAAAATGATAGTAATGATCATGATTCAAATAATGATTTCACAACGAAGAGCCAACAAATCAAAGAAAAACAGTTATTTCAGGGTATTGACAAAAAGCAACAAGACACATTATCTAAAATCAAAAATTATAGGCGGATAGATTCTAGTGAATCTAAACTAGTTCAGGATGCATTGGATTGGCTCTTGTTCAATTGGGATACGTTTCGACTGACATTTTTTGGTAAGCTTTATGATAATTTTATGACAATTTCAGAAAAACTTGCTATAGATTATAATCACCCTAAAATCTTGAGAAATTTATGGTGCAATGGGAAGTACATGGGCATTGATTTAAAGAATGCTAATAATTTAAACCTTGATACCGATGATGAAGCAACTAGTAACATTAATGACGTCCATGTAAGGACCCCTAATTTTGAATCGAGATTGAAGATTCCCACCAACAGACTTTTCGAAATAACCTTATGGGATATTTTGATGATAACGGAGAATTTAGGATATAAACAATTTATTCCCATAATTAATTTACTAAGTCCTTTTTTTATTTCAAGGTCATTTAATGATTACACATTGCCTCCAAATATTAGGAAACAGTACCAGAACAGCAACAAAATCTGGCTTCAAGAAATGGACAGTAAGTGGAAAATGAATGGTCATCAACTCAATTACGACCAAAGGGAGGGTGAAAGTCTCGGTTCATCATCGGAATCATTATTGCCAGAGAATATTTCTACGGTAAAGGATTTTTTGCAGTTTGTGCAGTATCAAAACGAAAAATCTTCGGATTTCGTAAGGATATATTCAGACATTTATGATGACGATAAAGTCTATAAATGCTTTCTGTACAATACAATATTCACGAAAAACCCATTAAGTCGTAAGCATTTACGTTTAAACATCGACCTCGACACTCCTACAAGCATATTGAATACTGTCAATCAATATGATTTGGTATGGAAAATTCATGATTCCTTCTCCAAATTGATTCAATTGAAAAATTTACCGCAGCGAGAGATACCACATGCGTTGAGGCTCTCCATCTCATTAAACTGCTTCTTGGATAGTACCACGAGTACTTCTGGCCCTGTTTTTCAGAGGGACACCGTGGAAGCTTTGAGAAGATTAACAGAGATTTGGCGAACTTATCAGGATTGGTCTCCACCAACAAGGGGTTTGAAACACCTACGTGATATCCTGAGCGTTTTAGCCATGTATGACAACCCCAAAAACTTGATTAATGATGTTCGACGTACATAGTAGATTCGTATATAGCGGACCGCGTAACATATTATGGTATTTGTATAGTGGGTAACCCGCAGAGTAGGCTGGAAAGTATTCGTGAAGAACATAAAGGAAGCTGGCAGAAGTTCTTTTCATACACCTCTACTTCCAGAAGCCATAATAGCACCAACGCTGTTTCTGCAATATAACTTGTGGAAGGTCTATAATAGGAAGAACATGTCTTTCACTGAGGATCAAGAAAAAATCGCGCTAGAAATACTGTCAAAGGACAAGCATGAGTTTTACGAAATTTTGAAGGTAGATAGGAAAGCCACAGATAGTGAGATCAAGAAGGCATACAGAAAACTAGCAATCAAATTGCATCCTGATAAAAACTCTCATCCAAAAGCGGGAGAAGCTTTCAAAGTAATTAATAGGGCATTTGAAGTACTAAGCAATGAGGAAAAGCGCAGTATTTATGACAGGATAGGTAGGGATCCTGACGATAGACAAATGCCATCCAGAGGTGCTGCTTCAGGGTTCCGAGGAAGTGCAGGTGGGTCTCCAATGGGTGGCGGATTTGAAGACATGTTTTTCAATTCACGTTTCGGTGGTCAAAGAGCTGGACCACCAGAGGACATATTCGACTTTCTGTTCAACGCAGGCGGCAGCCCATTCGGCGCTTCACCATTTGGGCCTTCTGCTTCCACTTTTTCATTTGGAGGCCCCGGTGGTTTCAGAGTTTATACTAATAATCGTGGTGGCTCACCGTTCATGCGTCAACAACCCCGCTCAAGACAGCAGCAACAACAAGCAGAAGAAAATGCAGTGAATTCGCAATTAAAAAATATGCTCGTTCTTTTCATCATCTTTATTGTTCTTCCTATGATTAAAGATTACCTGTTTAGTTAAACACAATATTTTTACTGTCATTTTTTTATTATTTTCCAACGTTAGTCAAAGTTGTACTATAAAATAAAACTACAAGGAGCAAGCAAAATTGAAAAAACGCATTTGCATACTAGATGACATTTAGGTCATTCCTTCAGGCTTCCTGGCTATGTTTTATTTTGTTCCACAGTTTACCAGAAGGACATAATGGTATTAGAATTTTAATATATCGAGGAAATTAAAGCAGACAGTATAATACTTATAAACATCTTTATTTTCTGATAACTAATCATAGCATTTACGCCATACATTTACTTTTTCTTTTGACACCGAAAGTAATCAAGCCACTTTTATAATTAGAGTTAGTTTATAGATAGTATTTAAAATTTGTGAAGATTTCCCATGCGTTGTGCCTTGCTTTCTCTCAAAATACATCTTGTTAATTTTCTAATGTGTGGATGCCGAAATAATATTCGACTCAACAAATCAAGTAAGTCTTCTAAGCTCGCTACTAATTTCCAATAAAAGGTATATATATAAAAATGTTCTCAATAATGTAATTAAACAAGATCACGAGAATTACTCCAGATCCTTTAGCCTTGCCTGAATAATCTGGTTCACATCTTCATCTTCCACATTCCTCGATGGAAGCTTCAGTTTCTTCGTCAGTTTAGTAGTTATATTGCCGCCAATACTGTCTTTACTGCTTTGTGTTTTCAAGGATGGTCGCTTGATTAACTTGCCACTAGGTAATACCTCGTATCGTTCAGAGCTCTTTTTAGAAGAGCTTCCAAAGAAATTTTTTTTTGAGGAATGGTCTACATTCCCATTTGACATTGAATATATGCTGCTGTTATGAGTTTTTGCACTTGCACGTGAATTAGTTCTTGGCCTTGAAAGAACTTTGTCTGTGTACCTTGTGAAAGTACTGGGATCTTTATCCCACGTCCATCCTTGCCTCATTTCGCTATAGGCCCCTAGTTCCAGCTTCTTTCTGATATCACTTTTTTGTTCCAGCTCAGCAAAAATATCAGAATCTGATGGCCATATCATAACTTTGAATGTTTTGTAAACTATATCCAAAGTGATAGGTAACAGTGCCAACACCAAGCTAGTACACCAGAATGTAATGTCTTTACCAAAATGATTGTAAAAGCCATATGCTACATCATATATTTGGTCAGTATTATTTAAAATAGGAAGGGCACAACACCACACTAACCAACCTCCACAGGATAGAACTACAGAAGTAAAAGCCAGCCAATTCCTATTGTGCATTTCAACAAATTGGGATTTAACGTTAATTAAGGCAACAATGGCTGTGAAATTGATGAGGCCTAGAGGATACATAGTGTTATCTGAAAGAGAACTCATACCCCACATTACAACATTTAAAAATGTAATGATAAGAGAATTCGTAGTTGCCAAGATAACCCACTCCATGAATATTAACCAATTAAAACCTTGTGAAAGGCGCCCGTACGAATATAATTCAGGGACTGTTAGTAGAGTCATTGGTTTCAAGTCTTTCTCAAACATACCAATACATAGAACCGGTAGTGATGTGAATAGAGTATTGAACATGGACAATGACCACGGCTCATATAGAGAGGAGCCTGAAAACATTGTATATCTTTGATATATCAACTGCGTAAAGTAAAACGTAATTTCTTTGTAAAACGTGCAAAGCATAAACTTGGAGGTGCGAATATAGTTATAACGCCCATGAACAAATAACAATTTCAAGAGGAACCGAAATTGGCCAATAGAATAATCAGATACTCTAGATGCTTGCAATCCCTCCTTACCGGCTATTCCAACACCTATATCGGCAGATTGTATCATGGCAATATCATTCGCACCATCACCTATTGCCAACGTGACTAAGTTTGGATCGGTATTTCTTATGTTGGAAACCATAAGGGCTTTTTGAGAAGGTGAAGCACGGCAACATATTACCGAGTCTGTTTTAGTGCAAAGCTCAACAAATACAGACATGTATGTAGGATTTCCTTCAAACATGGCCATCGTGGCACCGTCAATTACAACAACGCAGTGTGCTATGTTTCCGGAATCAACTTCTTGAGAAACCGCATTCATCTTTGATATAATATTTTCATCAGTAGTAGTTAAAATGACTACCGTAGAATAATCTTTGATTAACATACACGAATACCCTATATTTATAGCCGTTTCCCTTTTATCCCCTGTTAGCATCCACATTTTTATACCGGCTCTTCTGATCTTTTCTATAGCTTCTGAAACGCCGTCTTGTAACTTGTCTTCGATTGCAGTTACCCCTAACAGATTTAAACCATCCTCGATTTCTGCACCTGCCTCATCGACTTTGATTTTTCTATCAGTAAGGGAGGTTTTGGCTTGGTGATAGCGTTTATTCCAATTTTCATACTGCCCAATATCGATCCATTTGTAAGCATAGACCAGAGTTCTTAAGCCTTCAGTCGAAAACTCATCGATGGCTTGCAAAGTTCTTTCAATAACATACTCTTCATTCAAAATTAACTCATCGCTTCCAATGTGCTCCAAAATTTCTGTATCGTAATCATGCTGTAGTCCTTCTTTTCTTGTGTCTATTGGGACATTGTTGTTCGGAAAATGTGTTCCATCTATCGAAATTCGCGGCCCATATTTTTCTATTTGTTGCTTATGGAGTGACTTCCTGCTTTTATTTACAACGCTGCCAATCTCCTGATCAGATTTCTTGACCGTTTCTAGAAATTGATCAATGGAGTCAATTTGTTTCTCTGGATCACGGGTCCTGCTGTTCTTCATTGAAAGACTTTTTCTCACTGCCTGCAATGATAAACTTGCTCTCGGTACGCTAGACAAAGAATTTCTCAATGAGGTCCTGGCCATAGCCTCTTCATCTACCATTCTTTCCAGAGACTTTCTTTGCTGGAGAACCAGCTCTGCTTCTGCGTCTTTACGTTCTTTGGTACTGGTGCATATGTCTGCCATTTTTTTGGCAGCCAATTCGCGATCATGTAAACGCTCCATAATAACGTTATCAGCACCTTTGCAAATTAAAAGAACTTGATTTGGTTGATTTGGCATACGTACAAGAACAGACATTCTCTTTCTTTGAGAATTGAAGTCAATATAGTTCAAAATTTCATAATTTTCCAATTTTGCTTCACCGTCAAAACCGTCTGGAAAAGTTTTAATGGTCAAAATCTGTGCATTTCTATTCAATACAATATAACCAAGGTCTCTAGCAGCGGTTACTAGTGCTAATTCATCTGGAGATGAAGACTGATACTCTATGGAGTCTTCTCCTATTGATTCGTTATGAGTTTTTTTGGGAAGACAGCTATGACAAAGAGCTAATGATAAGAAGAAAAATTTAGCCTTTTGAGAAAACAGGGCGGTCGGATATCTTTGAATAAACTGAATTAAATCAAACGAACTTTTAATGTTCTCCGAAAATGTCTCGGAGGGTGAAATAACCGAAGCTTGTTTACTTAGATGTGAATTATCTTTCCCAAAAAGTGATCTCATACTGGGACGGCCTGTATAAATTGCTGATGAATTTCCCTTATATTCAATAGAATTCCTAGATTTAGGAAAGTTGTCTAAAGATGGACGATGCCCTTTTTCAATTGGTGCGTCCGAAAATCCTAACCGATCAAGAACATTTTGATCTCCAATGGAAACAACGTCTATACTAGAGCCGTTGTGAGCTTTTGGTGGTAGTCTCAAGGAGTTCGTATTGTCTCTGTTGTCTTCAAAGTTATCCTCAGAATTACCGAGATCTACATTATGCAGCCAAGATGATCCACATAAAGAAAATTTCCGAAATATCATCTTATTATCCGTCAGCGTTCCGGTTTTATCACTAAAAATATAAGATACTTGCCCCAATTCCTCCAGAATGGTGGCAGTTCTCGATTCGCATGGCGTGTTCGTTTCTGCATGGTACATGTCTATGTCCCATTCCATCATTTTACTTTGGACTACCTTGATAATTTCCATTGTTACATATAGGGACAAAGGAATCACAGTGTTATACATGATGATAAAAGACATTATTGTGGGTGCTACGCCAGCATCTGCCTGAAATAGATACCATGCTTTGTTCTGGTCGATATACTTTTTCTTATGCAAAACATGGCCAAGATAAGAAAATAAAGATATTGTGGCAACGACAAACACCATAAACACGATAATCATATTTATCTTCCTTTGTAGCTTAGGGGCTTTCGTTCTTGGGTTTTTTAAAGCATTCATTCTGATTTTTGTTTCCTCACCACTGAAAATGACCATACCAACAACATTTTGAGTATTCCTCAAAATACTACCACGATAAATGACATTATCAGGACCCAGAGGGTATTTCATTATGGTATCATTGCGATGGTTTTTCAATTCAAGATTACCTTCAAAATTATATAAATCAATATTGGGATCTTCCACGGTAACTTGAGCATTAATATTTGCAAGACCTGATGCGGCTTTGGTTAACTTATTTAATTCTGGGTGGGGTTGTTTACTTTTCAAATTTGTTTCGCCATCTAAAGCCATCGTTTCAACGAAACATTCGCTATTTTCGCCGTCACATGTCAATAAAAGCAGATCTGCAGGTACCCAATCATCTTGTGTGAGAAGTACGAAGTCTCCAACACGAAGTTTTTCCCACTTCTTTTGATGAATATGAACATTGTATTTATTCTTGAGTAGTTCAAAGTTATTGAAGTGCGTGTCTAAGAAGTGTCCTTGAGAGGAGTTCCGATCATCGTTTAAAGGTGGATTATTTTCAGCAGCGGCCGATTTAGTTAGATATGCAGTGGATGAGACAACACTACTTGGTAGTGTATAAACTTCTTGTGCGTCATTATTTCCATCTTTAACCAACACTCCCACTGGTTTATTGTTCTCTTCCTTATCTAAACGATGTCTCCTGAAATCGTCCCAAGCCTCTCTTGTCATGGATATACCCATAAATACACATAAGGGGATAATAGTTGTATAAGTACCAGTTGTAGACCATCCAGGTATCATTTGTAATACTGCGACAATGAAAAAATAAGTATTGGCTAACTTTGAAAATTGTGCATACAACTGTCTAGGCAAAAAGGAATAGAATGTATATCTTGATGAAGTTATTCGGTTGTCGCAGTAAGGCTTGTTGAACCTTTCGTCTATCAAATGACCATCCCTTTTAGTGGCAGCTTGTTTGTATTCAATTGCATTATGATCTAATATAATCGGAATATGTCTACCGTCTTTCGAATGGAACGTCCTCCTTCGATCTAGGATAGTATCAAGTATTTTAGTGATAATGCTATATGACACATCAGGACTACCATACTCTTCCATTTCATAATCCTCTTCAGCAGCATAATTGCCGCTTGTTTCATCTCTGTCATCTTTATCGTTATTATCGCTGCCGGAGAACGTCTTACTCTCATTTATATCTTCTAACTCTATCTCATCATCAGCTCTTCCGCGATATTTATCATACAAATGCTTGTTGAACATCTGCGTTCGTAGTGATGAAGATCTTCTTCTTTGCCCATCAGCTATGCCCATAATATTTTTTTCTTTTTAATAAAGAATGGAATTAAATTATCTACTTCAATTAGGATGTTTATTTGCTGTATGGAAGCTATGTGTATATAACGATAAAGGTCAAACAAAAGAAATAACAAAAAAGAAAAGAGTGAATGAATAGTCCAAAAGCAATGGGGTAATTTGGCACTTGATCTTTTCTCAAGACTTCCTGCAATATTGAATTCTTCTTTGTTAAATATTCGCTTACTTAAAGCACTTGACAGACTGGGGTCGAAAATAACCCGGCTGCGCAGCCCGTCATTTGCTTCTTTAGAAAATATGATTAAAGTGTAATTAGTTATTTCAAAGTACATATTAAAATATATTATCATGAATGATTTCCTAGTAATCCTTTTAATTCATACAAAAATGGGATAGTTTCTTCTGAAGATACTTTGCATTTGCTGAGAGGCCTGCTCTCAAGAAAGGCATCGTCTCTTAATGGTTTTTGAAAGCCAAACTTTACGGACATGGAAGCCTGAGCTTTTCTTAGCAATTCAAAGGACTTTGCAGTTCTTAGCCTTTCCCTGCCTTCACGGTTTTCTTGAGCCAATTTCAAAATTCTTTCATCTAACTTGCGTCGTAATTCGTTGTCAGAAAGTTGCTTGAAATCTGGTTTCCTACAATTATCCTTTCCGATAAAATCTACGCGGTGATTTTGGCGTGAACCGGCAGAACATCCCTCCTGACAGTCGTAGTCTTCATATTCCTCTAGTTCGGTGTCGTTTTCAAAAGAGTCATTCACCGATTCAGCAACATCAATGAAGTCAACTTTCCTCTCTAAGCTAAGACCTTGTACTGACGAAGAACGGGGTGACTTTCTGCCTTTGAGGATATCCAGATGGAAACCATGGTTGATTGTATTGGTTGGGGATACCTTTTGTATCCTGGAAATATTGCCACAAATTTTCGAGGTTTTCCAGAAAGTAATGAGCTCCTCCAACTTATCCTCAATGATGTTCCTATCATTCTCTGTTATGCCATTTCGAATGTCAATAGCTAATAGATTGTTCTCGATCATTTTTAAATAATTAAGTGCCTGAAACAATTTATCATTCTTTGAAAATGAACATACATTGGCTCTTTCACAACCAGTATTAGTTGATGTTTCTTCAGGAAATGCATACAATATTTGCTTATGGTCATTCAAAGACACCAGGACAGTGGAGAGTAGTGAATGTAATCCTCTTAATAGACTGACTATATTTTGGAATGTACCTATCGGATTATATTTTTTTTTGAGTTGCACCCTTGCCATGTAATCTGGAAAGATTTTGTTTAGTGCGTTTCTCATGTTTACATTTGAAAGATTTTCGTTTCCTGTCATATCTAAAGACAGCAAACAACAGAGCATAAATTTCTTTAGCAGTTTGAGACGATAAAGCTTACCATCAAGGTCTTTTACTGTGGTAGTATTATTATAGTAAAGATTTGGTACATCGATACCGTATAATTCACAGTATTTCGATAGCTCACTTGTATCGCTAAAGATGACAATATCTGGAATGATTGATTTGAGTTTATAAAACAGTGCATCACTTGAGAATACTAGGAGCTCTTTTATCACAGATGAGTGCTCGTCAGCAATTGAAATAAGAGACACTCTTGATATAAAACTATGATTTTTTATTTCTTTAAATCGAAGATGATATTTATGAATCATTACGTCCACTTGTTGTAATGATTCGAGCACTTTCCGTACCTTTAATAAGGTTTTATAGCAAATCAAATGTCTTCGAAAGTATTCTTGCTGAATTGATAAATACACTGCTACGAGTATTAAAATTACAACTCTCTTCAGACCTGGACTATTTTTTTTTCTACAGTATTTTTTCAACTGTGTAAGTACTCGATAAGAGGTTATTATCATCGAAAGGTAGTTGAAATTTTGTCTGAAATATAATTTTTTGTCCTCTACTACCGCCAATTTACCATATTTTGTCGCCATAAATGGTACAGATTTGGGAGGTACATTCTTTAACAAAGTTGAGCTTTTATGAAAGTTCATAATAGATTGATCAAGATGTAGTGATAACCTGTAATGGTTCATATCATTCAAAAAATGAGAAGTAATGATTGAATACCGAAATTCTTCAAAGAATTGGTGTGTTACACCGAATGGCTGTTGCATGAAAATTCTTGAAATAATATCATCCCAATTAAAAAACTTCGTTGTTTTTCCTACGGTTATAGGTGAAAAAGTAGAGTCATTAGATCCCACAATTGTAGGGGAGTATTCATGTAATACGCTGCGGCTGCTTAATAGGGACGGTTTTCGCCACGTAGAGTAAAATTCTTGACGATTGTTCTCGGTGACACCTATTATGTTATCACTATCAAGGGTTAGACTAGAACTCATGAATCCATCCTCTTCGCTTGATTTCAGCATGGAAAAAATCTGTAAACCGGGAGCCTGCAAGGCGGATGGACGTGAGTTTGTTGTCATTATTAAGTTAATCAACAAACGTTTCACAAGTAAGTAAAAACAAACTTGTTGCAATAAGCGTGAGGTATGCCGAGCAGTTATTGAGGGGGTGAGATTTTGACCTTTGATAAAACTCCTATAACCGTCTAGTATCCGGTAGTCACCTAATCATTTATGATATTGGGTGAAGATGAATGTTTAGTTTATTTTCAGATCAAGTGTTTTTATTTACGTTTTGATGTTTTCATGCGGGATGTCTTCAAAAAAATGATTTCGCCCAGGATCGAACTGGGGACGTTCTGCGTGTTAAGCAGATGCCATAACCGACTAGACCACGAAACCATAGTAAGTTGGAGAAATCTGTATAAAGAGTATGTTACATTCCTCTAAACATGTTAGGAATTAAATATAAAAATTCCGAAAACTTGGAGGCACCGTCTTTTTAGCTGGCCAGATAGCTTGCTTACCTATTTTCTTGCTAGTTTAAATTCGACCGGAATAGAAATTTGGTTACAAGAACGCTATTGCGCACCAGATGCAAATTTTTTTTTTATTTTATATAGTGTCACTGGCACCCCTCCATTACATTGTCTAATTTAAAATAACTAAACTGATATACTCACTTACTCTAACGATTGACTCCTGCTTGGTCAAAAATATGTATAGATGTTAGACCATCTTTATATGCCATTATTTTGAAAACCTAAGTGAGAAGTAAGTTTCACACTTCATTTGAGAAACGATACACCTGCACTGAACGATGATCCCAAAAATCGTTCCGACAAATACAGACAAACAATTTTCTTAAAGATTCAAATTAGAAACATACTACTCATATGAAAGAAAAGATGCAACGGTTAGTATTGGAAGAATGACGATGAAACACTTTGTGTTGTTTAATAGGTTTTAGCTATCCATTAGATCAGGAGAAAAGTCACCAATGTTAAATATGTCGAATGTTTCTGTATCCATAGAAAAAGAGCCATTTAGTTGTTGCTGCGAGTTACTGTTTTGAACTTTTACGGTACCCTTACCGCCACTGTCCTTTGGAGTGACATTGATGAAGTTTGTAGCAGCTGAATCACCATTTTGTTCCAGTTTCTTAGATTTCATAACTTTCTGAGCGGCAGCAACTTTTCTTGATTCCTTGGTCTTTGTTTTACCCACTCTCTGTTTCCGCTTGGGTTGAATGGTTGTAGTTATATTAGGAGTTGTGCTGGAGCTAGAAGTACGTTTTGATGATGGTTGTGATACTGTGGGTGTATTATTACTATTATTATTATTATTATTGTTATTACTATTATTACTATTATTATTATTGTTGTTGTTATTGTTATTGTTATTGTTATTGTTAGGCAAAGGAAAGACGGAGGTAGAATCATTTTGTGGTACTGAAGTATTGGTTTTATAATGTTGTGGTAGATGAAATTGTTGTTGCGGAGCGAACGCATGCATTGCGGAAGAAACATTTTGATATAAGGGCTGCATATTGATCATAGGGTTTTGTCCGGATGGATTAGTCTGCCTCATACCTGGATTTTCAATGACAGGAGGCCCCATATTTCCTGGTTGTAATGGCATAGCGTTGTTAGCTGGCGCTATACGATTAGTGTCTGGAGGAAAGGCACTATTTTGTAATTGCTGGTTAGCCGCCATTCTTTGCATCATCATATGCATGTACTGCTGTTGAGATGTTATATCACTAACAACCGGATTTGCGACAGTGTTTTGATTTTTCATTTGTTGAGGAATTGTTTTCATCTTATTGAAGCGGGCTCGTATGTGTTCTTGCAATAAACTATTGCCATTTGCGTTATTGTCATTTGTGGGCGTAGTTTCTTCCGCAGTATTGTTACGTGTATTAGATTGATAATTTTGATTTCCAAGATTTTGCTGTAGTGAATTTTGCTGTAGTGCTTGCTGCTGAAAAAACATTTTCATAGCGTTCATGTCATCAAACCTACCAGATTGGCTTTGCTGAAAAGATGGCGCCTGTCCTTGATTTTGGTGGTGTAATTGATATTGAAAGAAGCGCTGCTGGTCTGAAAACATTGAAGATTGGGTTTGTGCATTAAATTGTTGATTTGTAGGAGGCACTGAAGGCATAAGTCCGGTTGAATGAGAATTTTCCGATGGAATATGAGGGACCATTTGTGGGTTGACAATAGGATACGGTGTCTGTTGCTGTTGCTGTTGTTGCTGCTGTTGCTGTTGCTGTTGCTGTTGTTGTTGTTGTTGCTGTTGTTGCTGTTGTTGTTGTTGCTGTTGCGGTTGCTGTTGCGGTTGATGCTGAGGCTGCTGGATCTGCTGTTGAGATGATTGCTGGGGCTGTGCTG
>ERZ794947.31-NODE-31-length-98914-cov-126.069058_pt1 | contig 98914 bp, 60 predicted proteins | sample MGYA00511908_ERZ794947 | MGnify/ENA primary metagenome ERZ794947 (study PRJEB30137, sample SAMN04331400) | food metagenome | isolation source: control ferment replicate 2c | study: EMG produced TPA metagenomics assembly of the Comparison of meta-barcoding and...
GTTTAGGATGACGTATTGTCATACTGACGTATCTCATTTTGAGATACAACAAAAAGTATAAATCTTTGGAGGGTTGGCCGAGTGGTCTAAGGCGGCAGACTTAAGATCTGTTGGACGGTTGTCCGCGCGAGTTCGAACCTCGCATCCTTCAGTATTTTTTTTTATTTTGTCGGGGCCACCAGATCTTTAATGGCAAGACAAAGCGTTTTCAGATACATGAAATACATTGAAGCTATCTTTTTGAAGAAGAATACCTGCGTAGTGTTCTATGATTGTTCAAATAATATTTTAAAATGGTATTTTACTACTGTGTACATTTTATATGCTTAAATAAAAAAGAAAGTAGAGCACCCAATGTACGTGTGGTAAGGAAATAAATGTTCATAATTTTCATTAATGCATCAAACGGGATAAATGTTTTGGAAGAACGCAAATTTTGAAAATAGATTCCATTGGCTCTTGATAGTTGCTTTACGTATATTTTGTTTAGCCTTCTTTCCCTCATATAAGTATGCAGCTCTTCATTTTCCAAACCAGGATGAGATATGGATATATAGTTTCCCACTGAATCTTTGTGTCAATGCTACGCCCATCTTCTGCACGTCAGAACAGAATAACTACCTTGAGAAGAAAAAAAAAATACAAATGGTGGTTACTTGATAATGAATATGCTCTAATTGAAAAGAAATCTCCCTAGATATGATACCGCCCTCGACGACCCGATCTTTGGTATTTGGTAGGACTGTATCATCTTATTCCTCACATCATAGCAATTTTGTTCGTCATAATGTTCCTTTAGTTCTCAGAGTCATATGAATTCTATTTCCATAGAATTTTCCATTTTGAGCAATACGGGGAGTCGCTACCTCGATTCTAAGTTATGCTGCATTGACTTTATTGTGTGATATACATATCGATGTACTAGAAAGGGTTTGGTTTGGCCAAGTTTTTTATTATGAGGGTGCATTTTTTCTGTTTTAACACATTTCTCATGATCCTAATAGAAGGTTGAGTAGAGATGTACATAATATTTTGCGGAAAGTTTCGACACGTTCATTAGGTTCTAAAAAATTATTATTTTTCATAAGCTATTGAGATCTTATCACCTTGCTCTGTAATTCTAAAGTTGTTCTAAAACCGCAATTAATGTTTCAATTTTGGCGCTATTAATTATGATGGATACTCAACGAGGCGTACCAGTAGCATTTTGCCATCTTAACACATTAGCAAACGTTGCTATTATTGATCCTTCCATAAGTAATTTCACACATCCATTTTCGTCCCTAAGATAAAACAAAGTCTCACAATTCGTATATTGATATTTCAAACCCCAAAGCCTGTAGCCTTTTGATTATGACCGACTTCCCAGACGTGGCCATATTGATAAAGGTGCTTTCTGATCAAAGTTAGTATTAAAGAAAGGGTAAAATTCGTAATATCGTAATATTGTAATATGAACCAAAAACGTTCACAATGTGTAGGATGCACTACCAAATAGGTTGCGTTGTAGTACTCATCTCTCGGTTGCGCGACTAGAAAGTTACTAGAAAACTCCGGAATTCCTTATAATATACTGCAATAATGCACATGTATCTTTTCAGTGCAAATTAATTATAGGAACAAACAGATAGCGACAATTCTTTAAGGGCTGCTGGATTGACAACCCCTTCATCGACCATATTTGATTAGCCAGCCACCAAATAGCGTTTCAATTGACAAACTACATTATCTCGTGAAGAATATTTAAACGGTGATATTGGGTCTGTCTGATCACATTTCCAAAGGCAATGACGTGTAAATTTTTTCTTTCTCTTGTTTTATTATTTTGAATTACTTCGTTATAGCCAGCTTTTCTCACATTGCGCAGTAAAACTTTCGCTATTAAGATTTTGAAAAATTTCAACCTGACAAACTACCCATTGCTATGTAAGTACAAAGCAAACAGTTTACTGCAGCAGAGTGAAGTAAATTTTTACGCATGAGTGAAAAAGTAAATAGTGACTTTGAAGACTTTTCCTCAGATGAGGAAACCGATCAACATAACGTCTTAATTCAGACCAAGAAAAAAATTTCTAGTAAGGATGATATCTTCAGTAAGAAGGTAGAAGACATCGAAAGTGAAAACGAGTCAGACATAGAAGAAGAGCAAAAACAAGAAGAAAAAGAGGATGTAGAACAACCAGATAAAGAGAATGGAGAAAAGCTCGATCGAGAAGTAGAAGAACAAGCTTCGTCCACCACTTCACTGGATTTAAAAACAGAAAAACTAAGGCAACTGGTAAAATCAAAGGCCGCCAAGAAGTCTAAACACAAGACTGGGGTGGTATACTTCTCCAGTATTCCACCTTACATGAAACCTGCAAAAATGAGACAAATATTAACTCGTTTTGGTGAGGTAGATAGACTATTTCTAAAGAAAGAGGACGATCAAAAGTACAAGCAAAGAGTTAAAGGTGGAGGAAACAAGAAAAACAAGTATGAAGAAGGTTGGGCCGAGTTTATTAGGAAAAGAGACGCCAAATTGTGTGCGGAGACGTTGAACGGGAACATTATTGGTGGCAAGAAAGGTACTTTCTACCATGATGATATCCTGAACGTGAAGTACCTCCCAGGTTTCAAATGGGCAGATTTGACTGAACAGATTGCCCGCGAGAACGATATCAGACAGGCCAAGTTGGAGATGGAAATCTCGCAGGCCAACAAACTGAACGCGGAATTCATTAGAAACGTGGAGCAAAGTAAGATGATACAAAACATTAAGAACTCTAGGAAGCGCGCCGGAAAAGAAGGAGAGTCTGCAGATTCTCACCCTCACAGGGAATTTAAACAACGTCGTGTGGAAACAAGCCGTGCCAATGCTCCCTCTGATATCAAGCAGCAATCCTCTGGGTCCAAAGACTTGGGTAATGTTCTCACCAATTTACTATAATATAGAATCAATAACAAATATATAAACACAACCTGTCATTTAGCACGTTTTTTTGCCCGATGCTCATCGCAAAAATTTTTCGCTTGAAGAAAAATTTTTCACTTTTCTTCTTTTTGGGCATATAAAGAAGCGTAGAATATATAAAAGATATTTACTACTTGTTAGTACTTTCCCTTAAGTGTTAACTTTGAAGATCTGTTGACTTGCAGCAAAACCATTAAATATCAGGGGAGGAATAATACAATGGGTACTGGTAAGAAAGAGAAATCTAGACGTATTCGTGAAGGTGACACCAAAGATGGTAATCTTCGTGTGAAGGGTGAAAATTTCTACAGAGACTCCAAGAGAGTCAAATTCCTGAATATGTACACTAGTGGGAAGGAGATCAGGAATAAGAAAGGTAATTTAATTAGGGCCGCTTCTTTCCAGGACTCCACAATACCGGATGCGAGGGTCCAACCAGATCGTCGTTGGTTCGGTAACACAAGAGTGATATCTCAGGACGCACTGCAGCATTTCAGAAGTGCATTGGGTGAAACCCAAAAAGATACATATCAAGTTCTTCTGAGAAGAAATAAGCTTCCCATGTCATTGTTGGAAGAAAAGGACACAGATGAATCCCCAAAAGCCAGAATTTTGGATACCGAAAGTTATGCTGATGCGTTTGGGCCCAAAGCCCAAAGAAAGAGACCACGTCTTGCTGCATCCAATCTAGAGGACTTGGTCAAGGCTACAAATGAAGACATTACCAAGTATGAGGAAAAGCAAGTCTTAGATGCCACATTAGGACTAATGGGGAACCAGGAAGACAAAGAAAATGGGTGGACCTCCGCAGCAAAAGAAGCTATTTTCAGTAAGGGTCAATCCAAACGTATTTGGAACGAATTATATAAAGTCATCGATTCGTCTGACGTGGTAATACATGTTCTAGATGCAAGGGATCCATTGGGTACCCGTTGTAAGTCCGTGGAAGAGTATATGAAGAAGGAAACACCACACAAGCATTTAATTTATGTTCTTAATAAGTGTGATTTGGTACCTACCTGGGTTGCAGTATGTTAACTTTTTTTTTTTTTTTTTTGATTCTTTCCAACCAAGAGGATAGCACGAGAGATTTTTTTTTTCGATAGAGTATGATTTTTATTACCAAACCTTTTTGTCAGGGTGCTTCTCTATCCGTTTTAGGATAAACTTATCTACAGAAGTGTCTGTTACTGTTTTGGAAGAGTAATACTGTTCGTTTATCCATATTTCCCCGTTCTGGGGAAGCCTCATGGGTAAATTAGAAGGACAACCTTTGTTTTAAAGGTATACCTTCGCTTTTTAGAACAGCGAGGATCTTATGAGTTGAGCTTTTGTTATTTGAGACTTTATCTCGGGCTCCATACAATATGTTCGTAGTAAAGATCCTCACAATTTTCTACTTTTTTTTTTTTTTTAGTTTAATCCACTCTTCGAAACAATCAATCTCGGCTATAACAATGATTATTACATTCTCTTGGGGCAAAAGATTACCTATTATGAAACAAAATGTATTTTTTACTAACAGAAGGTTTTTTTTTTTCAATTCTAACTTTACAAGTAGGCAGCTTGGGTCAAACATTTGTCAAAGGAACGTCCAACTTTGGCGTTTCACGCATCTATTACCAACTCTTTCGGTAAAGGTTCGTTAATTCAGTTGCTACGTCAGTTCTCACAGTTGCATACTGATAGAAAGCAAATATCTGTAGGGTTTATCGGCTATCCAAACACTGGTAAATCGTCCATCATTAACACATTGAGAAAGAAAAAGGTGTGTCAAGTTGCACCAATCCCTGGTGAAACTAAGGTCTGGCAATATATTACTCTTATGAAAAGAATTTTTTTGATTGATTGTCCAGGTATTGTGCCGCCTTCTAGTAAAGACTCCGAAGAAGACATTTTATTCAGAGGTGTTGTCAGAGTCGAACACGTCACACACCCAGAACAATATATTCCAGGTGTTTTAAAACGTTGTCAGGTAAAGCACTTGGAAAGAACTTACGAGATCTCAGGATGGAAGGATGCCACGGAGTTTATTGAAATTCTGGCAAGGAAACAAGGTAGATTACTGAAGGGTGGTGAGCCTGATGAGTCTGGTGTTTCTAAGCAAATATTAAATGATTTTAATAGAGGTAAAATCCCTTGGTTCGTCCTTCCACCTGAAAAGGAAGGGGAAGAAAAACCAAAGAAGAAAGAAGTTGAGAAGACGGCATAGAGGTAAAAACGGACAACCGGTGTATAATATTAATTTAAGATTACAAGTGATTTTTTTTTTCTTTTTTTTTGTTATTTTTTTTTTGTTCTTATTATATGGCAGCAAACATTCTTGGGGAAACAACATAGATGGGTAATTATTTAGTTTATAAAGTATAATATTCCAATAGAAAACTTAAGTTCGGTAATGATATAGCCCTCTCTATAGTATAAGGTAAATCTCATTATACCAGTCATTCCAAACGGAATTCGGTCCTTACCCGCTGCTCGCTCTTTTTTCATCATTATGATATTTTCTTTATTGAGTCTTTTCAATTATAGTAGTAGAATGATAACTGACAAGAAAGATCAGTTTGAAGTTTATTAGCGTGTCTCGTTATCAGGGCTTCCTTGTTTTTCATACTGGAAATACTTCGAACGATTAGAAACAGGCAACTCAATTTTATACATTTATAAAGGGTCAAAAAGGATTATGCAATCTATGAATGTACAACCGAGGGTATTAGCTGTAGGAGGTGAGCAGTTTTTCTCTCAGAGGCAGGCTTCTGAACAACACCAGCAGCAAAACATGGGACCTCAGGTGTATTCGCCAAAGGTTAATAGAGCAAGAATGTTTCCTCAAGGGATGCCTGTAAATACAATTAATGGCTCTGTTAATCAGGAGATGAACAATGCCTATCTTTTGAAGCAGAAGAACGAGCCACTGTTAACTCAGCAACAACAGCAACAGCAACAACAACAGCAGCCATTTAATATAGGAACGCCTGTTTCGGTGGCTAGTTTGCCGCCCGGACTGAACGTTCTGCAGCAACAACAACAGCAGCAACAACAACAGCAGCAACAGCAGCAGGGAGTGGGACTCAATCGTCCCTTGGCTTCCCAGCTACCCAAGCATTTAACCAACCAAAGTATGCCACCGATCTTTTTACCACCCCCAAATTATCTTTTCGTTCGCGATGTCTGGAAGTCCAACCTTTACAGTGAATTCGCCGTTATAAGACAACTGGTCTCGCAGTATAATCATGTGTCAATCAGTACTGAGTTTGTGGGGACTTTGGCTAGGCCGATCGGCACTTTCAGGTCGAAGGTCGATTACCACTATCAGACAATGAGGGCCAACGTAGACTTCTTAAACCCAATACAACTTGGTCTTTCCTTGAGTGACGCCAACGGCAATAAGCCTGACAACGGTCCCTCAACGTGGCAGTTCAATTTTGAATTTGACCCAAAGAAGGAAATCATGTCCACAGAATCGTTAGAATTACTCAGAAAATCAGGTATCAACTTCGAAAAACACGAAAATTTAGGCATCGATGTATTTGAATTTTCGCAGCTTCTAATGGACTCTGGTTTAATGATGGATGATTCTGTTACTTGGATCACATACCATGCGGCATATGATCTAGGTTTCCTGATCAACATTCTAATGAATGACTCCATGCCCAACAACAAGGAGGATTTCGAGTGGTGGGTCCATCAATACATGCCCAATTTCTACGACTTAAACCTGGTGTATAAAATAATCCAGGAGTTCAAGAACCCTCAATTGCAACAATCTTCACAACAGCAACAGCAGCAGCAATATTCACTAACCACACTTGCCGATGAGTTAGGGCTACCAAGATTCTCTATATTTACTACTACAGGCGGCCAGAGTCTATTGATGCTTCTATCCTTCTGCCAATTGAGCAAGCTGTCTATGCATAAGTTCCCAAACGGTACGGATTTCGCCAAGTACCAAGGTGTCATATACGGTATTGATGGGGACCAATGATCATTTATGTACTATATGTATACACAATTTTAAAAAAAAAAGTTTAAAAGCAACATCAGCTTATGATTGGACATGTAGTAATACAGATTGGTTCTTCGATGCAATAAGCACTCTTCCACAGGAGATTGATGCGTTATTCCCGTATAGTTATCGGTCACGTGCGCTGTAGTTTGTTTAACCATTTATTTTTTCTTGGAAATTTTTTCGTCCAAAGCAGCGAAAAACATCAGGTGGCGATTAATGAAAGAATGACATATTGCAAGCAGCATAACCGTCCATTCCAGGGATAAGAGGAAGTACAAGCTTCTTTATTAATAGTTCTAGAGTGACTACATTATTTCAGATTAGGCAATATTACCTTTTCGTACCGTTTTTTTTTCCTGTCCACTGTTACTATTGTTACGGTTAAAAGTTCTATCGCAACCGGCGGACGTTAAACTAAGTCATTTGTTTTTTATCCCATTACTGTTTCAAAAAAGAGCAATTCATACCTAATTTGTACAAAACGAAGACTGTACAAGTGGTAGTACTTGACATAGGATATTTTGCTTGAGTATTAGAAGAATACGAAAAACTTCTTCAGTTTTCTAGTTACCGTTAGTACCAAAACTATTCTAGAGGAAGAATAAACAGTAAGATATTGCTTTAATTTATTTATATCACCTACCACAAGCTTTCATTTTTTTACTCTGTTTAATTCTTCAAGTTGTGTTTTTTCCCTACATTTTAATTCATTTTTGCCCATTTAATTACATTTTTTTTTGTTTTATTATTTTCGTTCAAACCTCATTTTCTTTCAAATATTCAATTAGTCAATCATTTTACAGAGAATCTGTTGAAAACTTATCTTACTGATACATCTTTATTTTTCGTTGATTTTTAAAGAGAAAAAGATCACGAAAAATACTACAAAACCATCGCATTTTTTTTTTCAAGTGTGTTATAGTTTTATTACCTTGTCACTAATAGTTGCATTTGAAGTCATACCCTCGAATAGAAGTATCAAATAAAAGAAAATGGGTGTTACCGTTCAAGACATATGTTTTGCCTTTTTGCAAAACTACTACGAAAGAATGAGGACCGACCCTTCCAAATTGGCATATTTTTATGCAAGTACAGCCGAGTTGACGCATACTAATTATCAGTCCAAGTCAACAAACGAAAAAGATGACGTTCTTCCAACGGTGAAAGTTACTGGACGTGAAAACATTAATAAGTTTTTTTCTAGAAATGATGCCAAAGTTAGGAGCTTGAAACTAAAATTAGATACTATAGATTTCCAGTACACTGGGCACTTGCACAAAAGCATTCTGATCATGGCCACGGGTGAAATGTTTTGGACAGGAACTCCGGTCTATAAGTTTTGTCAAACATTTATCCTGCTACCATCCAGCAATGGGTCTACGTTTGACATTACCAATGATATAATCAGATTTATTCCCAATTCATTCAAGCCTTATGTCTTAACAGATGCTTCTTTGTCACAATCTAACGAGGAGAACTCTGTCAGTGCAGTTGAAGAAGATAAAATAAGGCATGAGTCCGGAGTTGAAAAAGAAAAAGAAAAAGAAAAATCACCAGAAATATCGAAACCAAAGGCCAAAAAGGAAACGGTCAAAGACACAACTGCGCCAACTGAATCGTCAACTCAGGAAAAACCAATTGTCGATCATAGTCAACCTCGGGCTATACCCGTCACTAAAGAGTCCAAGATTCACACCGAAACGGTACCATCTAGTACTAAGGGCAACCACAAACAAGATGAGGTCTCTACAGAAGAGTTAGGAAACGTTACTAAACTAAATGAAAAATCTCTCAAAGCCGAAAAGAAAGCTGCACCAATCAAGACAAAGGAAGGCTCTGTTGAGGCCATAAATGCTGTTAATAACTCTTCTTTGCCCAACGGTAAAGAAGTTAGTGATGAAAAACCGGTACCTGGGGGCGTAAAGGAAGCTGAAACTGAAATTAAACCAATAGAGCCACAGGTTTCCGACGCCAAAGAATCCGGCAATAACGCTTCAACACCTTCATCTTCTCCAGAGCCCGTTGCGAATCCACCAAAGATGACATGGGCCTCAAAGTTGATGAATGAAAACTCCGACAGAATTAGCAAAAATAATACCACGGTTGAATACATCAGACCTGAAACACTACCCAAGAAACCGACTGAAAGAAAATTTGAAATGGGGAATCGGAGGGACAACGCTAGTGCTAACAGCAAAACTAAGAAAAAACCAGTATTCAGCACCGTTAACAAGGACGGCTTTTATCCAATCTACATTAGAGGTACAAATGGCTTAAGAGAAGAAAAATTGAGAAGTGCCTTAGAAAAAGAATTCGGTAAAGTTATGAGGATAACAGCTGCAGACAATTTTGCCGTCGTCGACTTTGAAACTCAAAAGAGCCAAATCGATGCTTTAGAGAAGAAGAAAAAGTCAATTGATGGTATTGAAGTATGCTTAGAAAGAAAAACAGTAAAGAAGCCCACGAGCAATAATCCTCCTGGCATATTTACTAATGGAACACGTTCTCATAGAAAGCAACCCCTAAAAAGAAAGGACTAGTCAACCACAAGCCTTTTAAAAAGAAAAATTGAAAAAATAATAAAAAAATTTGAAAAAGAAAAAAAAAAATCATAAAACCAATCTTAAGAAAAACCAAAAAAAAACCGCTAATTAAAATCTAAAAAATTGAAACAAGAAACTGTATGATTAGTAACTAATATACTGGCGCGGAAGGGAATGAATGCCATTTAAATGAGATGATTATGAAAATATAGTGTAGAGTAGATGCGCGAAACCGAGGCAGAAAAGAAAAAGAGACAAGTTAAAAATTGAATATAATGATATATGGGCACTTTCTTCTGTGCTAGGAAACGGAGGTAGAAGGGGATAGCAAGCTTGAGCAGTAATTAAAAAAAAAAAAAAAGCATATTGATAGATAGCTCATTTGTAGTTAACTGACGACATTTATGTACATAATTAAAATAGAAGAAAATTTTCAAAAAAAATTCTCCTGGTGATTGTTAAGGACAAGAAAACAAGCCATGTTGTAACCAATAAATGTTACACGCCTTCAAAATAAAAAAAAGATGGACAAAAGAGATAAATCTTTTGCTTTTTCTTACTCTGTGTTGTTGTCAACAAAGACAACAAACGTGTGAATAATCTACGGGATTCGTTTACCATAGGCTACCTAGAAATGGCATAGTCATGGAGATAAAGTCCCATGATATTGTAAACTAAATTGAAAGTAAAATCAAGGAAAAAACAAGTGAGATTGCAATAAGCAATCAAGAGAGAAAAGTTTTTTGACTGATTTTCGACTTGCTTTTATACCGATTTTGAAAAGTCGCGGGGAAAAGCTGGCAATTATTTTTCATTTTTTTTCATTAGGGCTAGAAGTTGCTAAGAGCAAACAAACTGTTACTTGAAAGGTTTTCCCACGTTGGTAGCTACATATGCAAGAGTCTTATGTATCGTATCTAAGTGCCACGTAGGGGATTCCCATCATTTGATGATTTCCAAATATAATACCTGTAGAGAGCGGTGGAGCAAAAGTCAAATTTTAATCGCAACTGCAGACAAGTCAAGCTGAGGAAATTGTGGATGATCTCTTGTTTCTTTTGATATTCACCACAACAGAAGTGAAGAGTGTGATTGCGGTTACTACTGACCACGAAGCAATGCGTTTAGTAGTGAAAAGAATTACTCATACTCTGGAATCGAAATTCCGTTGGAAAAATTCGCTTTGTAGTGAAAAATAAAGATGTCAATAAAGGGTATTGAGAATTTCCAATGGAATTATCAGCAATAGATGATAGAAAGTAGCACAGAATTTGGCTTAATGGTATATAAACCGTAGGGTCCTGGTAAAATTACATGGGAAGGATCCTTAGGCAGTAGGGAAAACTTATCAGGACAATTGAGTTATATTAACGTATTATATATTTTAATATGGGAAAGAACGTTTTGTTGCTAGGATCTGGTTTTGTTGCACAACCTGTTATCGACACATTGGCTGCTAATGATGACATCAATGTCACTGTCGCATGTAGAACATTAGCCAATGCGCAAGCATTGGCCAAGCCCTCTGGATCCAAGGCTATTTCATTGGATGTTACCGATGACAGTGCCTTAGACAAAGTTCTGGCTGATAACGATGTTGTCATCTCTTTGATTCCATACACCTTCCATCCAAATGTGGTAAAGAGCGCCATCAGAACAAAGACCGATGTCGTCACTTCCTCTTACATCTCACCTGCCTTAAGAGAATTGGAACCAGAAATCGTAAAGGCAGGTATTACAGTTATGAACGAAATTGGGTTGGATCCAGGTATCGACCACTTGTATGCGGTCAAGACTATTGATGAAGTTCACAGAGCTGGTGGTAAGCTAAAGTCATTCTTGTCATACTGTGGTGGTTTACCAGCTCCTGAAGACTCTGATAATCCATTAGGATACAAATTTTCATGGTCCTCCAGAGGTGTGCTACTGGCTTTAAGAAACTCTGCTAAATACTGGAAAGACGGAAAGATTGAAACTGTTTCTTCCGAAGACTTAATGGCCACTGCTAAGCCTTACTTCATCTACCCAGGTTATGCATTCGTTTGCTACCCAAATAGAGACTCTACCCTTTTCAAGGATCTTTATCATATTCCAGAAGCCGAAACGGTCATTAGAGGTACTTTGAGATATCAAGGTTTCCCAGAATTTGTTAAGGCTTTAGTTGACATGGGTATGTTGAAGGATGATGCTAACGAAATCTTCAGCAAGCCAATTGCCTGGAACGAAGCACTAAAACAATATTTAGGTGCCAAGTCTACTTCTAAAGAAGATTTGATTGCTTCCATTGACTCAAAGGCTACTTGGAAAGATGATGAAGATAGAGAAAGAATCCTTTCCGGGTTTGCTTGGTTAGGCTTGTTCTCTGACGCAAAGATCACACCAAGAGGTAATGCTTTAGACACTCTATGTGCACGTTTAGAAGAACTAATGCAATATGAAGACAATGAAAGAGATATGGTTGTACTACAACACAAATTCGGTATTGAATGGGCTGATGGAACTACTGAAACAAGAACATCCACTTTAGTTGACTATGGTAAGGTTGGTGGTTACAGTTCGATGGCCGCTACTGTTGGTTATCCAGTTGCCATTGCAACGAAATTCGTCTTAGATGGTACAATCAAGGGACCAGGCTTACTAGCGCCATACTCACCAGAGATTAATGATCCAATCATGAAAGAACTAAAGGACAAGTACGGCATCTATCTAAAGGAAAAGACAGTGGCTTAAATAAGAAGAAATGTATCAAAAGGTTTATCATACGTAACAGTAACGGCACTTTATAAATCTTTCTTTAGTATTACTTATACTTTCATAAGGAAACGTAAAAAAAAAAAAAACCGGAAAGAGGGACAAAATGGACTAGAACGTAATTGAGAGTGTAGTTCCTGAAGCTTGAACCGCTAGTAAGTCGTCTACCTTTAGTCTAAAAAGTATTGGCTATTGCATTTTATAGTCTTGCTTCTGATCAGAACGTATTAAATGAGCTCGTAAAGACTCTTAGGAGTTTTTCACTTTTAGAGATTAATACTATTAGGAAAGGTGCAAAAAAATAAAACGCCAACTAATTATTAGACGCTAGGCCCTAATACCAACTACCAGTATAACTAAGATTTCACGCATATGATGAGTCAAGTATCGCATTCCCAAGAAGGATCCGGGCGATTTTGGAACAAGTTTAAGTCGTCAACCAAATCGTTATCTACATCGTTGGCACATTTATCCATTAAAGCAGAAAAAGATGGTGATACTGTAAATACTACATTGGTCCATAAAGGGCTTGTGAAATTCTATGAAAATCAGCATCCTTTCCAGGGGTTCCCAGGATGGTTGGGGGAGAAGGAAGATTTACCGAACGAACGTAAAATATTAGATACTCAAGTGAAGCATGATATGAAGAAGCAAAACTCGCGTCATTTCTCGCCATCCTTTTCTAACAGAAGGAAGGCTTCTTCAGAAGATCCTATGGGTACACCTTCTTCAAACGGGAACACACCGGAGTACACGCCTGCGAGTAAATCGTTTCAAGATATATACAATAATCATACAAGCTCCTCTAGCGCGACACCGAGAAGAGCTTCATCACGGCCGACTAGACCTTCAGCAGGCCAAGAATTCAGGGCAAGTCTCGGTCGAAGTAAAACGTCGAACAGTTTCAACACCTCCAGCACGCCAACGCCGCCACCAGACGCAAGTAGTGGAGTAATGGCAATGAAGGACAGACTAAAGAGACGCAATAACGATTATGGATTTTAAATAGCACTATACCTTGCTGAAATAAAGCGAAAAGAACATTTAATGAATATATAGGTATCGTATATGTACTGAATAAAGTGTTTGATACAGAATGCAAGGAGATAATATAGTATGGTATATAACCTCGTCCTTATTTTGAATATACATGAAATTACAACGCTTCCCTAGAGACCGAATCAAACGCAGGGATTTTATAGTAAATGATAATCAATCATAAAATTTCTCTCAATGGAATACTAACGACACTACTCTCATCGAATGGGGTATCGCTGTTCTCAAAATTTAGGTAGCTATGATCATGCATAGGTCTTGGTTTGAAGATGACTTTTATCAGGAATAGTATGGCGAAAAGAGTTGCAATCCCGGCAACAATCAAATAAACAATCCCTAATGCCTCGTTTCCAGCACCGATAATACTGTTTGTGGTTAATACAAAAGATTTTGTTCCATAGAAAGATCTTACTGGGTAGTTGAGTTCTATATCAGCAATGTAAATACCCTTACCTAACCCATTGGTCTCATTTTTCATTGCTAGCTTATAGAAGTTGGGCAATGCAGCAGTTCTCATCCATATTTTGAACTGTTCCCAGTTTTGTAGGTCTGGAATGTTATCGTCAGTGTAGCCATTGGGAAATAACTTGGCCCAATTTGGGGGCGGTACGATATCGGATGCATTGTATTCGGTCTTTCCATATCTGTGGCTGTCGGTGTCCCACGCAATACCTTTTGTGGTAAGCAAATAATCTGCAGTATCGTTTACACCAGTAAGTGTTGTGCCGAATGTATCATTGAACATCGAATTTGCTATCAATCCACAGGGGAATATGGTCTTATTTTCTACCGTCCTTAAAGGGTCACAGTTTGGATCCAGATCATTTCCGATCAATGCTTTTCCTTTTAATTGGTCTAGGTCAAGAGATTGCACATATTCTCTATAGTTTTGATTGAAATTTGTTAGGCGGTAATAAACATAAGTAGATTTCTTGATATGATTTGGAACTTCGAACTGTATTCGACAAGTTTGATTGCCCAATTCAGGATCCGTAAGTACCATCCATTGAGGTTGGACTGCGACTTTCTTACTGAAGTGGTAGTCCGCGTACTCGGAGGGAATCGTTTCAAAATGCTTCGCCGGTGCCAATGCATCACATTCTGTGTAGTTTACCACTAGTCTTTGGACACTTATCGTGCTGACCACCAGCCCTATACCAATGGGTGCGAAGACGCATGCCATCAAAATAAGCAACGGCAGTACGCTCTGTGGCGACAAGATGGGCTGCCAGGCTTTGAGGCGCTGTTGTCTAAACGATGTGTTTGCCGGTTTCCTGGATTTTTGAGCATTTTGCTTACTAGACAACTGTTTTTTCTCTTTCCACCTTAATATCAGTCCCATATTGCACAAAAAATCTAAGTTCCAGCACTTTATTCTAGATGTTAACTATTGATTAGATATCTATTTGCTTTTAACTTGTATATTGCGCCATCCTTCTATCGTTTCTTCAACTATCGCGTGAAAAATAGTACGCAAGCAAATCGAAAAAACTACATAGAGTTCATTGAAAAGAAAGGCAATGCTTCATCTGATGTTTACACAGAATGCTAGAAATTGAAACACCGATATATGATTTATTTAAGTTACACACTACTGACTAACTGACAGAGGAAAGAAAATAAAGAAAAAAAAAATAGGTAGATAAGGATTTTGAAAAGAAATAGAGTTCGTTAAATGTATGATGAATAAATGAGGGAAAAAATAAGAGTGAAAAAAAATCAATAAAAAAAAAAAAAATACCGACACTTATACGTCAAAGCCCCCTTTATCTCTTAAAAAAGGTTCGATGACTATTACTCCTCGATCTGTTGGAGTTTGGAGTGTATGCAATTTTCCCATAAGAATTGGTATTACCATAAATCATTGAATTGTTATCCTGTTCCATCAAACTCATTGAATTGAAGTCATGGAATGGATCATCTTCAGAGACTTCATCGTCGTATTCAACTCGTTCTTCAAACATATTTTTCTCTTGCTCATCGAGATGTTTATGGCTGTCTTGACTAGTCTGTCTCTTCTTATTAGATGATAATTTAGCAAAATCATATCCATCCTCAGATAACACTGGTATCAGAGGCGGTTCTTGATTTCTCAGCAAAGACCATTGGACTTTCTTGAAAAAGGGGTGTTTCTTCACGTCGGCAGCGCCCATTTTGCAACCCAGTCTTTTAGATTCATTTTTTGTCAGTAATTTTTTGATCAAATCCTTACAAGTTCTGGAGATTTCATTGTTATTGGGAAAACTGACCTCATTTTTCAAAATATTCGTAAAAGTTTCATTTGTGTTATCGCCTTTGAATGGAGTGAAACCAAATAACATTTCATAGATCAAAATCCCTAGCGTCCACCAATCGACCGCAGCGGTGTGGCCATTACCTCTTATGACTTCAGGGGCAATATATTCTTCAGTTCCGACAAAGGAATTGGTTCTAAACCCATCTGAGCATATTTTGGTATCAACAAGGGTTGATTGAGCGGAACCCTTGACAACAGGAACCTTGGAATCTTTAGCTTGAATAGACAAGTCGAAGTCAGAAAGCATGATATGGCCTGATTGATGCAGCAAAATATTCTCTGGTTTTAAATCTCTATAGATAAAACCCAACAGATGTAAATATTCTAGTGCTGCCGTCACTTCACTGGCATAAAACCTGGCATCGTCTTCACATATACATTTGGTTTTCCTTGTTTGTAAAGCTCTGAAAAACTCCCCGCCCATACAGTATTCCATACAGAGATACAAATAGTCTTCAGATTGGAACGAATGGTATAGTGTGACGATGAAGGGATGATTGCTGGTGGCAAGAATCTCTTGTTCTGTCAGAACACGTTTGATTTTATTTCTTTTTATCATTTCGTCTTTACTCAAGACTTTCAAAGCATACACTCTATTCGTCTTTTTCTCTCTTACTAAGAAAACTTTACCTACATCACCTTGGCCCAGCAATCTTATTTTCTCAAAAGACTGTGGTCCCACCATGATATCTTGAAATTTATTGCTGAAAGATTTAGTTCTCAAACGTCGGGACCTCCTAGGTTCTGGAAAATCAGAAATCTTTGGAGGGGGTTCTTGAGGGAAAAATGAGTTTGGAGGAGGCACTGATTGGCCTGGGATTTTGTCGTTTATATTACTGGACCCTGATGTTTTCCTTGCTGAAGAAGATGTCGGCGATGTGGCAGATGCGAGTTGCAACCCGTTTGGTTCTGAAGCTGCTCTTCTTAAAGGTATTTTTATCCTTGGATGGGTAGCTTTACCATTTTGTTTGGTAGGTGAAAGATTTCTCGTTTTATTGTTGGTTGTCGTTTGTTGTTCTTCCTTTTCATCATGTTTATCATTGTTGTTATCTTCCTCGTACTCATTGTCAAATCCGACAATGATTGAAGGGAACGTTTGAGTAATCGTGGGGCTCTTGGAACTACCTCTACTGGGTGAGCCATTCAGCGTATCCTTGAGCGATAAATCTTTCGGAATATCGTGAAAGAAGAAATCCTCGTTATTGAATTCTTGCACTTCTTCATTTTCCTTAATCTCGTTTAGTGATAAATTACTTAAATTTTTGGTGTTTGTCAAAGAATTTGTCTTCGAGGTGGGGGTGGACAAAAAGTGAATGCCGCTGCCATTTGCATATGGTTGGAATCCTTCATCGAGGTCATGAGAAGACATGGCATGAGTTGGTAGACCTTGGTATGCAAAATATGGGTTACTACTGCGTACCGTACCTGCCCTTTCTCTGAATGGATTGTTGGAAGAAAACCCCTGATATCCTGAATGGTGACGATAATTATTTGGTCTGATAGCAGAGGTGCTACTAGAGTTATTCGAGTTCTGACTGGGCATTATCGGAGTAGACGGTGATCTTCTCCTACCCGTCCCAGTCCTGGCAACAGTAGGACTGAAAGAGGATGATGAAAGCATTATTGGAGACCCGCAATTCGAGTGTTCACGCTCATGTTCATGTTGATCTATATGTACCATCTTTGGTGTTTGAAGAACATCCGTTTCCGGGATCGTGGGAGAAAGTGGTGGAGATGCCGGAGAAGCATTGGCAACAGAAGTCATTGGTTTAACGTATCTTAACTTAGATGAAGATGACGCCGAATCACCTTCAAGACTGCTTTGGCTGCTGTTATGGGCACTGGCATTTTTGCTGCTATTGCCGGATTGGAACATACTTTTCAATTTAGAAAATCGTGAAGACTGGCCCTCTGAGCCACTATTATTGTGATCTGATTCTCTCCAGTTCTCTGGATCCGAATACAGATTCACGCTAGACACACTCATGTTGTTCGATGAACTCGCATTCCTTTTCCATGACCGCGTAAGCAACTTCGAAAAGGATATACTTCTAGTCCTTTCTGATCCAGTAGTAGGCCGTTGAAGGGAATCGTGTTCGTGTTCTTGCTCGTGGTCGCGCTCTTGTTCATGTTCGTGATGGTGTCCAGCCATATTCTCTTGCTGTTTTCCAAATGATACTACCTTCAAGGCCCCTGAACCTTCAAACCGGCGACTTTGCTGCCTTATATGCCGGTGAGTCCTTAAAACAGGAGAGTATCTCGTTCTTTAAAGCTCTTAGAATCTGTATCTCCAAATCACGCGCGACGGGAAGGCTCAAATAGAAACTGTGGTGGGTTAGATCTCAGTCTTTGTTTTCCTTTTAGGTTGTTTATGCTACATGTTTGATGCCATACGTATATGAGGCTACTACTACATATATAGCTGTGTATATAGTTGTCTTTTCGTCTTGCGTGCCCACACACAGAGATCTCGCTTGATTTATACCAGGTGTGGAGGTAACAGCAAGTTTGGAATGCCGTTCTTGATGTAATAGATATGTCCGCAGTTCCTACACTTCATTTCACCTTCGGCAATGGACGTCTGTAGCAGTAAAGTATGCAAGTCATTAAGGATGGCCATGTCGTCATCGGTGAGCTCCTGGATCGAAGATGGGAAGGATGGTTTGGTAGGAGGTAAGGCGTTGTTTCCCAATTCGGCAGCAACCGTGAGCACTGCAGGCCAGTCTACGCGGTCGACTATGTTCAGAAGGAATTCTGGATTGAACTCGATAGATTCATCCTGTACCAATTGGCATTTGCTGCCGTCGTACTGTAGGGGGAAGTTGTCGTTGCTGGTGTCACAGGCTTTAACGGAGCACTTTAGGAAGTTGGTGGTTAAGAACTTCATGTTGACTAGGCTAGTAATATGACGTGTAGAGCCGAAGAGATCATAGGATGCTACAGTAGCTTCATTGCTGGTGAAGTAGTTTTGCTTTTAAAGCTCATCGATGAAAATTTTACCCAAAAAGATACAGTTTCGTATGAGATGATGAGTGTGATTTGGGAGGTACATATTTACATGTTTTATTAAGAAGAGTCCGCCTGGATATCAGAAATGCGTTTCAGCAGCGCAACCACGTCCCTATTTTTGCTTAGAATTTGATAACAGGTTCTCTTCTCTGCCTGTGAAATGGTACCAAGTATTTGAGAGCGGTCTTCATCTCTCGGCAGTAGGATTCTGACGGTTGGCCCTGCGTGTTTCTTCTTGTTGCGTTGTAGGAAACAATTTAGTTTGAGGATGCTGATTAGTTTGAATATATTGTCATTATAGTCGTATTTGCAGCCTGTTTCTTGCAAGTTGATATATCCCTTGAGTAGTCGTGTGTATGTTTCCAGAGATATGCTCGGTACTGGCTTGTTGACAGATGGAGAATTTACATTAGGGAAAAAAAGTTGAGTACGTTCGTTGTAGGGATTCATTACAATTGAAGAGTATTTCTGGAATATCTTGTTATCCTGCATGGAGTCATTAATTAATATATCGTAAAAATCTTCTTCAGTTCTGTTGTCGTAGATATTATGGGGGAAAAGGAAGGAATGGTCGTACAGCCAAAGACCCAACAGTTTTTTTACCTCGTTAGATCGCACCTTTCCATAGAATTGCTTAAACTCACCCAAGGTCTTCAAACTGTTGTCGTGAAGTTCTGTGCAGATGAATTTCAATATCGTTGGGTATTTAGACCAGTTCGGCAGTTGAAAATTCTGCACTTTCTCAGGTGATGTCACTATCTTATCGAAATTTTTATTCCACAGGTCGTAGAACACGTCTATCCTTCGATGAGTACCTTGTACCTCTTTTCCCTTAGTCAAAAGCTCGACTTCACGCCGCCATTCCTCGCTGTTGTTATTTTGAGTCATGGTCGTGGGTTGAATAACATCTCGATACAGCATATAAGCATATAGCATGTGGAATATAGATGCCTTCGCACGCTGCGAGTCATAATCAGTGACATTTTCCCTCTTATTCAAAATCAAATCTCCTAAAGTATACTGTTTTATAGGGGTGTCTAACTTTGCGTTCTGTTCCTCGACTAAGGGATCTTCCCGGACATGTGCTACAACAGGTTGCTCCCATTTAATATCATCTTCTTCACCCCTCAATTCAATATCTCGTGGCAAGCTGAGGGCCGTAGTCTCGAGCTCTTCTCTCTGTTTCGCCAGGCTCACCTGTGCCGCCATCATCTGCTCTTCGAATGCTCTTTCACTGCTGATAGTAACCAGCGTATTATACGTAACAATGCCCATAAATGCGACAATATTAGTTGTGACAAACATCAAATTACCAGGCGCATTGAAGTATCTCCACAGTGTACGCAGATATGGGAATGTATCACCATTACAGCTCAGGAGAAGTCCGTTTGTCCTTGTGAAGTTTGTCACTGGTTTCTTCCTACTTCGAGAAAAATGCATATTCGTCTTAGAGTTTACGGAATAAAAACGCTTCCATAAAAGTCGCCATACTGTGCTAATACTCCTCTTCCCCTTTTTCAAATGCATCGTGTGTTTCCACGCCTGCTCGGGTGCCTTTGCTGTCTCCAAGCTACTGTTGTTATCCGTTTGTTTTATACTTTCCTTATTTTGTAATTTACTATTGGATGTATCTCCCCGCGTGAAGTCACTAGAACGGTTTAAAATAAAACTTTAATAAATTTATAAGCGTCAGCAAATACATATCAATAGAGAGCGTTTTCATTACATTGTTGTATTTTTATTCGATTGATTGTATATGTTTATATAAATGAATTAAATTGTTCTGATATTAACTAAAAATTACATTGCAAGCAACTGCCATGATGGCGAAGACCAACTTTCCTAATGGCAAACGCGTTTGCGATCCACTGCCCATATATTGGCTAATTGTTACCATTGATGAAGTTTGGTATTGTATGGAGATTGAAGTAGTGGAAACTTCTGTAGTGGTAACAGATGTTTGTAGAGAAGAGGGAGCAGATGATGATGAGAGGGAAATAGAAGATACCGTCGGAGTCAATGATGAAGATTCAATAGTCGATTCCACAGAGGTAGATGGTGTAGAGATAGATGTTGCGGAAAGTGATGATGTAGATGCAGATATTGTAGCAATAGCTGTGGAAGAAGTGGGTTGCAAAATCTCTGATGTTGAAGAAATTTGAAGTGTGGTAACTGGTGACTGTTCGACACTTAGTGATGATACAGAACTGAATAGCAAAATAGTACTGTCAGAGGATAATGTAGCAGACAAGGAGGAGGATGAAGGGACCGATGTCGATAATAAGTGTGATGATTGTTCTTGAGATTCTGAGTCAATGCTTGATGTACTCGTGGCTTCACTTACACTAGTCGAAATGGTTGAGGTACCTGAAGATGTTACATGATACTTACCGGTAGCGTGCTTATTGAAATCTTCATCCGAAGTTGTCATTGAACTTACCCAACTCTTTGTGGATGTGGTCTGCTGTGTTACAGAATTTGATGAAGCTGTTTGCACGGAAGAATACGAGTGTGACGTTTCAGCACATGTGGAGCATGCATATGAGGATTCAACCGTTGAGGTGCTTACAGAAGTTGCGACGTTTTTAGTGGACATTTTTATAGAAGATGTAATCAAACTTGTTGTCTGCGAGGGCATGCAAGACTCGTGAGTGCAGACTTTAGCGTCTGTTGTAACCGTTTCATGCATACTGGTTAATGTGCTAGTCTCAGATTCAGAGCTATAAGGACACCATGTCGTATACATTGTAGTGACTCCACTAACAGTGGTGAAATATGTAGACATGGAAAATGATGGGATAGTAGTAGAAATTGAGGATTTGGTGATATATTCAGACGAACTTTGTGAACTAACAGTTGTTTCAACAGTTGAAGAAGTCATAGAAGGAGTTGCAACATTTGACGAAGTCGAAGGGACGGAGTAAACAGGTGTGGATGGGCTGTATAATGACACAGACGTTGATGAAGATGCTATAGAGGAGCCAAGGGATGAAGTTGAATCAGTAAAAGTAGAGCTAATAGATGTTGAACTTGGAGAAGTGGAAGCCAAAGTTGGAGATGAAGAAGTCAAACTTGGGGATGTAGATGTTGAATATGAAGAAGTGGAAGTGGAGCTTGCAGAAGTAGATTTAGAACTTGGAGATGTAGATGTTGAACTTGATGAGATAGATGTAGAACTTAGGGAGGTAGATGTAGAACTTGAAGATGTGGATGTCGAACTTGGGGATGTAGATGTTGAACTTGATGAGATAGATGTAGAACTTAGGGAGGTAGATGTAGAACTTGAAGATATGGATGTCGAACTTGGGGATGTAGATGTAGAACTTGAAGATGTGGATGTCAAACTTGAAGATGTGGATGTCGAACTTGGAGATGTAGATGTCGAACTTAGGGAGGCAGTAGTTGGATTGGACGATGTTGTACTCGAAAGTGTAGAGGTGACAGGTGAGATTATAGAGGCACTTGATGGTTCAATGGCGCTGGATGATACCACGGTTGTAGTTCCTACTTCGGATAATGAGCTGATAGCGCTTGTGTGACAAGTAGGGCAGATATATGAAGTGAACTTGGAAGTCACAGATAAGGTGGTGGTTGGCAACGTCGATGACGAAGGACATGCCTCATGGGAGCAGACTTCTGTAGATAATGTCAAAGTACTAAATCTGGATAGGGTAGTAGCGTACGATATTGAAGGAGTTATTTCGGCAGCAGATGAAGTGGATACCGTCAATGGACACCAAGTCGTATACAATGTCGTGGTGTCAGCTTGAACGATAGTGGATGTGGAGACTAGCGCGGGTGAAACTGTAGTTGTAACAACCCCATTTGCATCGTTTGTCTTGGTTATCGTCACTAGAATCGTTTCTGGATCAGATGCCAAGGCAATATTAGTTAATCCCAACAATATTGTGAACAGGTAGGTAAAATGAGCGAAAGATAATGTCATCTGAAATTTTTTGGTTTTTTTAGCTTTTATTGTTAATGCTCGCCGTTTTTCAAAGATGAACGTAAATACTGGAAAAGTTCACGATAATTATTGATAATAGATCATTATTCTGCGCTTATATACGTTTTAATTGCTTGCTGGGAACTGCTTATTTGCGATAGTTGCTTGTTTTAAGTCATTACTATGTTTTAATATTGTTTCAGAAAATTATGTTACAGCCGCGTTTTGACTTGAAACGTGCAATATCCAAAAAGAGACTTTACAATTGAAAGCTAACCTAAAATTTGAGAATATATGTGACAGGTACCCTAAATGTAGATTGGGTGGCTGCTGAGATCTTTAAGTATGAAACGGGTGGACGTACTTGTACTAAGTGGTGCTGTTAGACAGCTACGAATAAGGAAATTCCGAAGCATGTAGGGAGGTCATGATATGAAAAAGCAAAAGAGTAGGCATCAAAAAGTTTCTCATTCAAGTGGTAACTGCTGTTAAAATTAAGATATTTATAAATTGAAGCTTGGTCGTTCCGACCAATACCGTAGGGAAACGTAAATTAGCTATTGTAAAAAAAGGAAAAGAAAAGAAAAGAAAAATGTTACATATCGAATTGATCTTATTCCTTTGGTAGACCAGTCTTTGCGTCAATCAAAGATTCGTTTGTTTCTTGTGGGCCTGAACCGACTTGAGTTAAAATCACTCTGGCAACACCCTTTTGCAACTCAAGATCCAATTCACGTGCAGTAAAGTTAGATGATTCAAATTGATGGTTGAAAGCCTCAAGCTGCTCAGTAGTAAATTTCTTGTCCCATCCAGGAACAGAGCCAAACAATTTATAGATAAATGCAAAGAGTTTCGACTCATTTTCAGCTAAGTAGTACAACACAGCATTTGGACCTGCATCAAACGTGTATGCAACGATTGTTTCTCCGTAAAACTGATTAATGGTGTGGCACCAACTGATGATACGCTTGGAAGTGTCGTTCATGTAGAATATTGGAGGGAAAGAGTCCAAACATGTGGCATGGAAAGAGTTGGAATCCATCATTGTTTCCTTTGCAAAGGTGGCGAAATCTTTTTCAACAATGGCTTTACGCATGACTTCAAATCTCTTTGGTACGACATGTTCAATTCTTTCTTTAAATAGTTCGGAGGTTGCCACGGTCAATTGCATACCCTGAGTGGAACTCACATCCTTTTTAATATCGCTGACAACTAGGACACAAGCTTTCATCTGAGGCCAGTCAGAGCTGTCTGCGATTTGTACTGCCATGGAATCATGACCATCTTCAGCTTTTCCCATTTCCCAGGCCACGTATCCGCCAAACAACGATCTACAAGCTGAACCAGACCCCTTTCTTGCTATTCTAGATATTTCTGAAGTTGACTGTGGTAATTGGTATAACTTAGCAATTGCAGAGACCAATGCAGCAAAGCCAGCAGCGGAGGAAGCTAAACCAGCTGCTGTAGGAAAGTTATTTTCGGAGACAATGTGGAGTTTCCATTGAGATAATGTGGGCAATGAGGCGTCCTTCGATTCCATTTCCTTTCTTAATTGGCGTAGGTCGCGCAGACAATTTTGAGTTCTTTCATTGTCGATGCTGTGTGGTTCTCCATTTAACCACAAAGTGTCGCGTTCAAACTCAGGTGCAGTAGCCGCAGAGGTCAACGTTCTGAGGTCATCTTGCGATAAAGTCACTGATATGGACGAATTGGTGGGCAGATTCAACTTCGTGTCCCTTTTCCCCCAATACTTAAGGGTTGCGATGTTGACGGGTGCGGTAACGGATGCTGTGTAAACGGTCATTGTGCTGGTGCTCACTGTCTGGGAATTTTCAATCTTGCATCACCATTACCAGCACGATGGATGCTCTTTATATATCAATCTTCGAGAAAAGGCTAAACGAGCCATTTCGGCGATTTCGGCATCGTGGAAAAGTTTCACAAGAATCAGGCCAAAATTAAAAGTAAGGTTATCAGAAGGGCGGAGTATACTATAGATTACAGTAGAAATAACTGTCGTAGAATAACAGTGTCAACTAATGTTTATTTGGCAGAGAAAGAGTATTTTACTAGGGAGGTCAATTCTGGGCAGCGGCCGAGTTACCGTTGCTGGAATCATTGGAAGCAGCAGTAAGAGATATACGTCTTCTTCCTCCTCCTCCTCCTCCCCTTCCTCGAAAGAATCAGCACCTGTGTTTACGTCGAAAGAGTTGGAAGTTGCAAGAAAGGAAAGATTGGATGGACTGGGACCGTTCGTGTCTCGGCTGCCTAAGAAATGGATACCGTATGCGGAGCTGATGAGGCTAGAGAAACCCGTGGGCACGTGGCTGTTATATTTGCCCTGCAGTTGGTCTATACTTATGGGAGCCATGATGCAAGGTGCTACATTGAGCGCAACAGCTGGTATGTTGGGTATTTTCGGTGTAGGTGCATTGGTAATGAGAGGTGCTGGCTGCACCATCAACGATTTTTTGGATAGAAAGTTGGATCAAAGAGTTATCAGGTCCGTCGAGAGGCCTATCGCCTCTGGTAGAGTGAGCCCCCGTCGGGCGTTAGTATTCTTGGGGGCTCAAACTCTTGTTGGAATGGGCGTTCTATCTTTGCTTCCTGCGCAGTGTTGGTGGCTAGGCCTTGCATCGTTACCTATTGTGTTCACATACCCTTTGTTTAAGCGGTTTACGTACTATCCTCAAGCTGCATTAAGTGCATGTTTCAATTGGGGAGCGTTACTTGGGTTTCCTGCCATGGGTGTAATGAGCTGGCCTACAATGATACCTTTGTACCTGAGCAGTTACTTGTGGTGTATGACTTACGATACTATATACGCACACCAGGATAAAAAGTTTGACATCAAGGCTGGAATCAAGTCTACCGCTTTGGCTTGGGGTCCACGCACAAAGTCTATCATGAAGGCCATGTCCGCGTCTCAAATCGCACTGTTAGCTGTCGCCGGCTTGAACAGTGGGTTGTTATGGGGGCCTGGGTTCATTGGTGGACTAGGAGTCTTCGCTTATAGACTCTTCAGCATGATAAAGAAAGTGGATCTTGACAATCCTAAAAACTGCTGGAAGTATTTTAATGCAAATATCAACACCGGACTTTACTTTACGTACGCCTTGGCAGTCGACTACATCTTGAGACTGTTTGGATTCTTGTAGATATAGCGTGCATATACAAGTGTTTAATTGTTCTTTTATTCGATTATTATTTACATGCATTCTTACGTAGATGTCCGTACCTATTTGGGCTTCACGATATTCTTGATGGATGATCTAGAATTCCCCGAGTGAAATAGGGTCTTGGCAGACGTATGTGAAAGGATCTGAGTTAATATTGACCTGTTCAATAGCTTATTTTCTGCCACACTGTTGAAAAAGCAGTCCAAGATCCTGGCGTCATTCTTCACAACGCTACCAGATCTCGAGAAAATGTAAAATTTATTGAAAAATGAGGGTGCTTTTTCATCCACTGTGAAGAAAACAAAGGTGGCCTTATCCTCCATACCTTGAGAACCTACTCCTGTGAAGATCTTAGTGGCCTTATTTTTAGACAGTTCATTGATCTCCCTCGTGATAGAAACTGGTCTTCCTAACAAGTAAGTGCGTCGAGTCAATTGACACCGTGGCACCGTACTATTCTTGAGCGGTGGCAGATATTTCATTTCTGTGACTAGTCTTGACGTTACGTGTTTCGTGGCAGCAGCGAGGATCACAGGCAAAACCCCTAAAGCCACAGGCCCAAAAGTTTTGCACTTGAACCACGGGCTGTGTTTTTCTTCCTCAGTAGCGTTTCCGTACACTTCTCGAGCAGTTCTCCACGACATATCAGTGTATGCAGCGCCATATGTGAGAAACACTACAGCTAGAGCAGTTGAAGCCCATCGTATCGACCGTGGTACCTTATACTGGAACACAGGCTTTTTTCCTCCGTTACGTCCGACTTCTTCGATTAGCTGCGCTAGTGTGAAGCTGCTTCCTTTGAACTGATTCTTGGCAGCCATGTTTGTCATACCCTAGTCCACATAAGATAACTAAATGCACCTTCTTATGTTATAATGTAGCTAAAATGAGAGATGATGATCTTTATTGTTCTCGAATTTCAGCGCGGGTAACGCAACCTCAAAAAGTTTTCCACAAGTGTCCTATTGCGTAATATCAAGAATATTCATTACTGAAAATGATGAACCTTGAAGGTATTTTTGTTACTAAGAAAGAAAAAGTGAATATTTAGTGACTTGTGAGCGAGATTATAGAATAGGGAAAGAGCTATGGAGACGCCGCAAATGAACGCTATACAAGAGGAGGACAATTTGTCTCCGGAAGTTGCTTTCCAGACTCCTAAATTGAATGATTCCGATGCTTCATCGTTTTCTTTGTCCAATATGAACGCTGTCGGGAATGTAGACGGTATACCATCCCAAAACAGGACATTTTTTGCATCACCTAGGCCCAGTTCCCTATTTTATTCTGCTAAGGAAGGTAACAATTCCAGTTCTAGTATCATCTACAATCCTTCGTTCACTTTTGGTGAAAACGCTTCTAGTAATACTAATATCAATGAAGCTGCTTTGATGAAGGGAAAAAGCAACGAAGGACGAAGGCAATCACTCAAATATATACCAGCACCAAAGCTGGTGCCGCCTCCTCCCAGAACAAGATCACCGGTAAGAGGCATTTCCCCCGATGCTGGCAGCAGTAAGAGGTCTTCTATGACCTTGGATTCTCCCTTTAATTTTACGACATCAACGCTGCAACCGCATCAACAGACACCACCCTCTTCAGCTGCATCAAGGACCTCATTTCGTAAGGGGCATCGTTATAAGCATTCCTCTGTATCCATGAATTTTTTTCAAGAGCCTGAGGTGAAAATTCCTTTGAACATTGCCAAATCTCTTCCCATTCCAGATTTCAATGATTTGCTGTCAAATTTGCCATGGCCAAAGGCTCATATTCAGTTATCTATTGCCGCTCTACAAATCTTTGCATGTCTGATTACTTTCCAAATCGGACACCTGTACTCATGGAGTAATTTTATTACATTATCGCATTTTATTACTTACGATATCATCGGTTCGCTGGTAATCATATTTGTGGAAAATTTGTCTCAGTTCCAGGTATGGTTTACAGGCACTATCACATTTCCATTCGGGTTAAATAGAATAGACGTTCTACTAAGTTTTGCGCTTGCCGTTTCGTTATGCTTTGTTGGGCTGGACCTTTTATTCCATATAATTGAAGAATTCATAGTCCTCTTTGTAGAATCTGGTAGTTCTTTGACGAATAACCATGATCACGATGAAATTAATGAGCAAATTCCTCATTCCCACATTGCCAATGCCAATGATTCACAAAACGAGAATATTACCTTATGGTATAGCATACTAATGATCAATTTAGTGTTATCGACGTTATCACTTTATAAGACGTTTTATGCTAACAAATACAGTAATTTAAAGACGAAGAACCCGATTATTACCATCACTTATACAGCATACCTATTCATTTATCCCTTACTATTGGATCTGTTATCGAGTATATCCGATTACCTTGCTACTTTGGTTATTTCGAGTTTAATTCTATGGCATGGGCTGACTATAGCACGGTGGACCTCGACAGTGTTACTAATGGGATTTTCCACCACATCTTTATCCAATTCAGCGTTATTCAATAATAATGACAGCACTGATACGACCGCCCATACTCAACAAGTCGAGTCTAAAGCTGCTAAAGAAAAACCATCTGTACGACCAAGATCAATGAGCTCACTACCTATAGCAACAAAGAATACAAAGATACGGAAAACTGGGTTTTTGAATTCTGCAGGTTTCACTGAAAATCCAACAACCATTAAGAACATGATCAAGGACCAAATCGAGAGATTAAGTGAGTTTAAATCCAGATACATCCTAAATTACGATGATATAGTAATAAGCAAAGTGAATTTTACGCTTTATGTGGTACTGATCAAGATAACAATGAAAGGAGGCTCCGACGATGACGAATTGATGTTAAGGTTAGCCACTGACAAGTGCATTCAAACGAGCATTCCAACGTGTGAAACTACAATAGACATAGACCGAATATAATTTTACAGTTACATACCCATCAATACATACATATTAATATTACTATACTCAGGAGTTATAAGAATGAGACTAAAAAAAAAAAATGTTTGAATGTTATAAATGAATGGATGCGAAGGTGGAAAGTGAGAAATTAAGCTTGTGCGGTGTTATTGTGATAGTTTTTCAAACTTTCTAGAGACGAAGTATATAGTTCAGAATCAGATTCCAATAGGGTAAAATCGAGTTCTAATGGCTGGACAGATTTACCGTCTCTATCTAGATCTTTGTTTAAGTCATCGAAAAACGTTCTTTCACCTCTACCTACTAGTAAGTTATAAGCGGAACCAAGTTCGTTAGCTCTTGCTGTTCTACCAACACGATGGACATATTGTTGAGAAGACATTGGTGGGTCATAGTTTATTACTTGAGTGATATCGTTAATATCAATACCACGGGACATGATATCGGTAGTAATTAAGATGGTAATGCCTGCGCTTTCCGAGTGATGCGAGAAGTTCGCAACAATTTTTTTATTTTCTGCTTTGGAGTTGTTTGAATTGACAGAATTAATACTCACTGCCAAATTTTGAAGGTTTTTCAATACGCTGGATTGTGAGCGAGATTCACAGATAAGTTGTAGTAACTTACTTAATCTGATAGACGATTCATTTGATTTAACGAAAATCAAAATCTTTGCAGCAATGGGGGAATGTGCCATAAATTGGCATATTGAATACAACAATATCAATGGCTTGTAAACACTTTTCGCCGTGGGAATGTTGATGTTAAATTCATTCAATTTGTTAGGTAGCTGGTACAATTTATCGGTTTGCTTCAGGAACAACTTTGGTTTGTAAAGGTTCAAGCCGTTTAACTTTTCTGTGTTGGTAGTCAATGTCGCACTGAAGATCATTTTGATCACGTTCCCTGGAAGTGTATCTAATTTATCCGTTTTCAAATGGGACATTAGTTTTGGACACCAGCCCTGAAAGGACTGGTTCAAAAGACGATCAGCCTCATCGATAATCAAAAACTTTAGGTTTTTCAAATTTATCGATTTCATATTTAGATGATCTACTAATCTACCAGGTGTAGTGATTAAGATATCTGGTTCCAAATTTGATAATTTTTTGTGTTCGTCCTTCAAAGAATTTTCTAATTTGGCAATGCTCACAATAAGCGACGTCCCTTGAGTTAGCTTTGTCAACGTAGTATAAACTTGGTTTATCAATAGTTTTGTGGGGACGATGATTATACAACGCAGTCTGTTAATTTGTCTCTTGAAGAGGGTTTGAACAATAGGAATGGAGTAAGCCAAAGTTTTACCTGAACCGGTAGCAGCATTTACAAGAATATCACCGATTCTTCTGGTGAAGTTTCTCTTAGATACGTTCAACGTGAAGTTCAATACCGGTAATATGGAGTCTAGGATGATCGATTGGATGGGAAAAGTTTTTGTAGAGAAATTCTTGCAAATATTCTGCAGTAGTTTTGCTTCTAATTCATTTGCGTAATCCGAGAACGGTTTGATCAAGGAATTATCATAATATATCTTCTCAGTATTTAACCAACCCGTAGATTTGAACTGTAATGAATTTGTATTCAAATTCATTGGGTTTTTGACGAATTCAGGTTGAGGAATCTGTTTTAGTTGGTGAGTTGAGGCCGCCTCGTCTTCAATACTTTCGTCTTCCTTACTCTCAGCAATATCAGATGCACCTAGCCTTTCTTGCAATGATACTGTTTGCTTGAATCTCGATAGCACTGTGCTGTGAGTACTTGGCTTACTCTCTTCCTCTTCCACTTCACTCGAATCCTCTTCACTAGCCCCATAATCTACTTGCATACGGTCTTCGTCTTCCTCTGAACTAGAGTTGGAACTCTCATCAGAATCTTGGTGAGAGCCATATTCTTCATTATCAGATTCAGTAGCCTGCCTCTTTAAAGGCACAATGGCCGGGGGAGTAGTTCCGACGATTCCTTCTGGTGCGCTAGCTGCAGGAGCAGTCAATTGGCTAGGGTCAAATCTCGATGCAAACATTGTCACTACCGGTCACCAATGGTAAAGGTGTCCAGTTTCGAGCACATCTCATCGCCAGTTATGCTTTCTATATAATACAAATCTGCAATAATTTTTCAAATTTTAAGCATCACCCGGCATTAGCGTTTGGATCACTATTCACGGTTATGGCTGAGCAAGAAATGGCAATTGGAAGCGCCTAGTAAGAATCTAACCATGACTTAAAACGGTGAGGTTCATTGCAAGAGCAGTACAGCATCGGCAGAAGTAGTGTCCACCAAAAATAAAATGCAACCGGCAGCTAGACTTTTATCGCGGTCCGTATGGAAGGGCCCCAACATCGTGCCATTACCCATAAGGGAGGCCATGACTAAGGGCACTCCAATAAGAACAAACGCAAGGGCCGCCACCATCCTTCCTCAGTTCGTGGGACTGAAATTTCAAATACACAATGGTAAGGAGTACGTACCTATTGAAATATCAGAAGATATGGTGGGTCACAAACTGGGCGAGTTCGCACCTACCAGGAAGCGTTTCAGCTATACTCAAACCAAGAACAAATGAGGGATCTAGTGCATATAGATTTCTAGATGATATATCATGTAAATAAGACCAAGCCAGACTCGGGCTGTATATATATATATATATATATATATACAGCATAATAAACAGTAATAGTGCTTTTAAAAGCATTTCAGTCTTACCCGAGCGACAAAACGATTTGGGGAGAAAAAACGCATATAACCAGGGAAAAGACAGAGAACTTACAGGTACACCAGAATTGAAGCAGGCCAACAAGAGCCATGTTGTCGAGGTTTATGTCCAACACATGGTGTACGCCCTTGAGACAGGCGCAGAGACTGTTTTCCTCCACTACGACAATGCAAGCGACATTGAATCAGATTAAAAGAGGCTCCGGGCCTCCAAGACGCAAGAAGATAAGTACAGCTCCACAACTGGATCAGTGTCCCCAGCGGAAGGGTGTCGTATTACGTGTAATGGTTTTAAAGCCCAAGAAGCCGAATTCTGCGCAGAGAAAGGCGTGCAGGGTCCGTTTGACTAACGGGAACGTGGTATCTGCATATATACCGGGTGAGGGCCACGATGCTCAAGAGCATTCGATTGTATATGTCAGAGGTGGGCGTTGTCAGGACTTGCCTGGTGTGAAGTACCATGTTATCAGAGGTGCTGGTGACCTGAGTGGTGTGGTAAACAGGATTTCTTCGAGGTCGAAATATGGAGCCAAGAAGCCAAGTAAATCGTGATGCGCAGTACGCTCTAAGTTTTCTTTGGCCTCTCGACTACTTTTCTCTAATATTCCCACTCCATACAACCTTTTGTAAATAGCAATGGCCATACATATATATATATATATATATATATATTTGTATTCTCAGTATACGCAATCAATGCTTTGGTATATTTGGTGTATTTGGCATACTTACTCGTATAAAGCGATCTGAATTTTCAGACGCTTGTATTGACAAGAAATACTATAAGCATAGGGGCTAACTAGCGTTCAAAGGAACTAGTGTAGATACAAGACTAGCAATCTTCTTGCCTCAAAACGGTAATCCGCAATGCTACACTTACAACCACAAAACCTTCTCATCCAAAAGACACTGAATGAAGCGATAGAGGCACTTCGCAAGGGTTCGCCGTTGACCATGGACAGAATTGTTTCCGATTTCGACTATACCACCTACCACATTTCAAACACAGCAGAAGATAAGTCCATTCTGTTGTTGAGTGTTAAGACCAAAGCTTGGGTAAGTGTCTCTGAGTGCCAATTGGACGGTTCTTTGACGTTACTGAAGTTTCTGGCCGACCACTACTCCTCTTTGGGTGGGGTGACTATCCCAAGTGAAGTGGAGCCCGGCTATGACTACACTCTTCAGATTACGTTGGCCGAATTGGTTCAAGAATCGATTTTACAACTGTCTGTTTTGAAGACCATTATATTGAGTTTTCCCTTCGAATTGGCCATTTCGAAGTTTATTGAACTAAGCCAGCAGCAACCGGCACCTGTCGAAGCAGAAATTACTGGCGGTGAGGTTGCTGCCAATGGAGACAACACTTTGTTCACAATCAAGTATCGTGACGAGGAGAACATCTTCATCAAACCTTCCAATGACAGAGTTACCATAATCTTCGAGACTATTTTTCAAGACGAAACAGATAAAATTTTTGGCAAGGTCTTTTTACAAGAATTCGTGGATGCACGTAAGAGAAACCGTCAAATCCAATCCGCTCCACAAGTTTTATACTCACATGAACCACCATTGGAGTTGAAGAGACTATATCAACCACCTAAAGTTGCAGAGCAAAGTAGAAGATTTATCACGTTTGTTCTTTTCCCACGTCATTTCCAGACAAAAGAGTTGCAATTCCATTCAATTTGCCAGTTAACATTGTTTAGAAACTACTTCCATTATCACATAAAGTGCTCTAAAGCCTACATGCACTCCAGAATGAGATTCAGAGTGGACTCGTTCATCAAAGTCTTAAATAGAGCCAAGGTGGACGAAGATGATGAAAATGATGAATTGAGTGCAGAAGGCAGACAACAGGCAAGAAGAACCTTCACCGGTAGAAAGATTGTCTACTAGAAAGATTAAATAAGTACGTAAGAATCCGTAAAAAGGGTTATAACTAAAAAAAAAAGAAACATTTCAAAAATAATTAAGTCATTATATGATTATACATAAAAAAAGGTGAGATACAATAAAACTACTGTCACCGCTATTAACACTAATTCTGTTCTGAGCTAATTGGTTATTCCTACAGGAGGAACAACGCCCTCTCTGTTCTTGTTCTTTGGAGTGAAGTACACAATAAAATGGCCAGCTTTCTTGAAGGCATGACCTATATATTGAGCATCTTCGTAGACGGAGTAGCCCAGCCTACCTAACTCGGCATTTGATTTCCTGATTATTTCTGCGATTGGTGACTTTTCGATGACTTTTGCGACACCTGATGTATCCAGTAAATTGTAATTTTCATCGAATGTTAACGAACCCACTGCTCTTGGCAATACTTCGGTGATTGGAATACTTGACTTCATGATATTATGATTATTTGTTGTTTTGCTTTTTTTTTTTTTGGTTTGATATAGTATAAGGAAAACCTTTGTTTGGTTATATTACGCAAGATGAGATACAAGATCTATAAAATATTTTTCTCTATAATAGAACAATGTGTCTCTTATTTATACCCCTATGATAGCTTTACATTCCCTTCGAGCCGACCTCCTTCTCTGGTTCGTCCATGTAAAGAAGATGTCCAAAATGAAGGAGTCGACATAGTGTTGGCGGGATTATAAAAAATACCTTACTGTATGTAAGCAATTTTTGCTTGACATAGATTCAGGATACACAGCTAACTAGTAGGGGGTGTCCAAACTGTATCAACAAGGGGTTAACAGCCTGGCTATTAGTCTTTTCATCTTAATCTCGAGGCTTCCGGGGAAAGGGGCAGCCAAGCAAAGCGGAAAGAATCTGGGGAATAAACAGCAAACAATGCCGAAATGAATGAATCAGCGACATAAAGTCACTCAAGGGGAAAATGACAGTCTTGTCAACAAGAACAAAAACTTTTGTGTTGAGGGACGATGTGGTGTGATACGCAAAATATAAAAAATGGGAGAAGTAGATTACTATTTTGGGAAAGTGTAACAACCGCATGGCTCAGTGTATTTTGTCATTATTGCCGTATGTTATCTAGCAAGATGAGAAGCTGTTCCTGGGATCCTACTAAAACTTGCTTTTTTGCAACCGCTCTACCCTTTTACATTTTCTACACGTAGAGTTAAGGTTTTTATATCCGTTGTATACCTACCACTGCTATGTATGTTGAATCATGTTTGTGTGGATAGTCTACACACAAAGCTTGATAATGCCATACGAATAAGGTGGTCTTGCAAACTGATTCTTCGTAAACTCTGTAATTAACATTTTGTTTCAATCTCTCACTTCGCTTAAGACCAAATAATCTCCTTGAAAGAAAAGAAAACTTAAAAGCATGCTTTTCTCTTAGCGGAAGCCATAAGTCCAAAAGGGAAATATCCACTGTGGTTGTTATTATTTTTTTCTAAAGGGTTATTGTATATATTATATATGTTGTATGTTATATATGCACACTACGTCACTAAGATGACTTGTTTTATATAAAGTTACTTCTCGAGAAAATTCAAAAACATAGGGTGATTTATTGCGATTACTAAAGGGAAGGGTGGGGATAGAAAGAGCTAAAAAAAGAAAATGGTTAAGGTTAAATCATAGTATTGTCATTAGTTGTCATTATCATCAGAAAGAAAAAGAACCCAAAAACTAAACACCTACTCAGTCAAATTCTCATCATCATAAAACTTGTACTTCTTCTTAATTACAAAGACATCTTTCAAAGCATCGTCGTCTACAAACCATGAAACACGACCGGCGGCGCCCTCATTGACAATACTACTAGGCAATCCCTTTTCAGGCCTTTCCATTATTGTCTTGATTACAGGTGCCTTTGTGGCGCCCTCTACAACAAAGGTGACTCTATGAGAGTGACAAATCACTGGGATGGTCAGTGAAATCCTATTCGAAGGTCCGCTGGGTGCATTTTCTACAGGTATGACCCATGCCAAATTTTCACGTAGATTCTCTTGAAAATTGGGGAATAACGAGGCTATGTGACCGTCAGGAGCGCAGCCAAGCAGAAACAGATCAAACATCGGTAGTTTCACAGAATCTCTACCGGCAAATCCTTTAATTAGAATTTTCTCATAGTTATCTGCACACTCTTGAGGGTCGTTAATCAATGACTCATCAATGTGATAAATTTTCGGAGTTCCGTACTTCTCCGTATCTATTAAATCGAATATTTTTCTCTTAGCAAGACCGTAATTGCTTTCACTGGAGCTAAAGGGCACTAGTCTTTCATCAGCAAAGTAAATGTCCCATTTACCCCATTGAACGTCGTCTCTTTTCAACAATCCTTCGTGCAACACTTGGATTAACGAACCACCGGACAACGCAATCTTGAAGCGCCTTTCTTTCTCCTTTTTCAATTTCTTAGTGGCGCCGTCTTCACTACCACCACGGCTGGAGGCATTACTCCTTACAGAATTTACTCTCTCCATCGTTTTGGATTCTGTGTTACCATTTCCGTTAAGGCTCGTTCCGGACATCTGTGTGGACCTTGAGACTTTACCCTTCTTAAGGGCAGAGTTTTGTGCGTGAATAACATGATCGGCAACTGCCTCAGCTACTCCTGCAAATTCATGGAATGCAAACACTTTAGGTACGGTTGTTGTCATCTTGCAAAAAATTATTCCAGTTAAAATCTATTTTCTCGGGCCTCTTTTATGTACTAAAATGTTATAATATCTATTATCTTATGGTTTGAAAGAATTCTGCTCCGTCAAGCATACATTATAACCTATTGATAAGTAAATTGGAAGGAAAGTCTTCCCTACATGACCATGCTTTAACTTTTTTCCAATATCCTTTTCCAGGGTTTTCCACGGCACAAAACGTCATTTTCCTAAAGCGAAAAAAAAAAAAATTCTGCATCGTACAAGAATAGTATATTATTCTAAAGAAAATGTTTGCATACATATCTAATAATATACAAATATCTACATGAAAATTTGCAAGTTGCTCTCCAACTTGGTGTACATTTCCTCTAGTTCCCCATCTAGTGTGCTTAAGACTGTTATGGCCCCCCCTGCACCGAGTTGCCAGCTGGTTCCGCCGTTGTAGGAATACATACATCTAATGTTAACAGACCAATCTCCGTTGGAATTCACAGACCAATATCCCGTGACACCGCTGTAAACACCACGTGCTCCACCATTGACATGTTTGTTTAGCTTGCTTTCTATCTTGTCCTGCAATAATTGCACAGTAATCTTCTTGGGGGCTCCCGTCATAGATCCCGGAGGAAGCGAGTGTTTAAGGACATCAATGCCTGAATATCTCGTCTTCTTACTGGCAGAGGTCAATCCATGTGCCTTTACGACGCTAACGAGTTGGTAAACGGTGGCATATTCTTCCACGGACATGAATTCCTCCACCCTAACGTCAGGAACCAACTCGTAAAGGTCATTTCTGATTAAGTCCAAAATCATTAAGTTCTCACCAAATTCTTTTGGTGTCTTCAGGATTCGTGTGGCTTTTGCCAAGTTCATTTGCGGTCCTTTTTTCACAGTTCCCTTGATGGGACGTAGCTCGCATGTGTCTGCATCCCACTTCAAAAACCTTTCTGGAGAAGTACTTAAGAAGCACAAAACTGGAGGCGTTTCATCTTGGCGGGGAATAATGTCTCTAAACTCAAAAAAACTTGAAAATGGAGCCGGGTTTCTTTGTACCAAGGTCTGGAAAATCCTCCAGGGTTCTATCACCGCAGATGGTACAACTTTGGTTTGCGTTGTGAGACACATTTCATAAGAATCACCCTTATGCATATAATCCTGACATTTCTTAAACGCCTTAGCGTAGTCAAGTTTATCGGGCATAGTTATAATGAAGTCTATCTCCTCTGGAAGATACTTGGGCCAGGACAGGGATTGCTTAATATCCTTCTTTCTAACAAAACTGTCCCTTAACGATTGTTCTAATGCCACTGGAAATGTATTATCCAGAGAAATACAATAAAGCTTCCCTTGCTTGTGATTAATGACTATACTATTGTTGATAAAAACTAGTTTGGCGTCGGGAACAAGGGAATTCTCATCATCATTGCAACGGCCGCATGCAATGTACTGACCTATTTCATAACCTAAAATGCCAACAAGACCTCCAATAAAAGGTATTTCTCTGTGGTTATCGATTATTTTATTCTCCATAAATTTACCCAAAGTGATCCAAAATTGGGATTTATCTTCATGTATTACCTCAAGGGAGCCAGGCAAATCCGAATCTTGACCATCTAGACACTTTTTCAACAAGGTGTAACTAATTTCATTATCTTGCCAATAATGAACTGTAGTCTTTTTCATAGCTCCATAATGAGTGAATACCTGGGATGCGGAGTTTGGTAAAGCAATGATAGACCATTCACCCCTATTTTCACTAATCACAGAAGATGACATGACAAATTTTTCTTCTCGTATGATGTTGCAAATTTCAAATGTCAATTTCGGGTCTTCAGAGACCTCGAACTGCTTAACGTAAGTTGTGTCCTCGCCCTTCGGATATTTCTCTTTTACCTTGTATATGGGGTCTCTATCAATAGTCCTATCCAATCGAGATAGGATATCGGAAAACTCTCCATTAAGTTTCTTCTTTTCCCACCTTCCTGTCTTCACGTTATTTATGAAACTCAACTTGAGAAAGTTACTGACTAACAGCCCCCCCAATTCTGAACAACATGACTCCGGGTGGTACTGTACGCCAAACCATGGCTTATTTTTCGTTTGAGCACTCATCAAAAGAATACCGTTCTCATCTTCGGTTGTGCATAAGGGCAAAAGGGTGTCAATGCCGAAGGCATTGACATGCAATGAATGGTACCTCGTAGATTTGAACGTATCGGGATAACCAGAAAAAAGGCCACAAGCTCTGGCTGCATCGTTTAAATGCATTTCATACACTTGCCCATGCTTGATAGTATTTAGCTCACTGACATCAGCACCTTGAGCCAAGCACATTGCTTGGAACCCAAGACATATACCCAATATTGGAACTTCATCTAACTTTCCATTGGCATTCTCGAAAAGCTCAGATATTATACCCATATCTTGTGCACCATTGTTGGGATTCCCAGGTCCTGGGCCAACAACGATAGCATCAAAAAGCGGCAAAAGTGGCAATAGCTGATCCATAGATTGGAACGTATCACTATGTACCGTCGTCACGTGCACGGCGTTGACTCCCGGTGAGATATCAGTTTGTTGTTCAATTAGTCTCACTACATTGTAGGTGAATGAATCATAAGAGTCTATGAACAGGACATGAAGCTGTTGCTGTTGTTGCTTTGTGTCAATTGTATCGGACAGCATTCCTTTATCCCCCTTGTGAAATCTCGAAAGGTCATCGTGTAAAAGTTCTACGGGAGACTTGCTTGTTTTTATATATTCGCGGTTTTGGCTGAGAGAGATGAGGAGGGAGAGGAAAAGATTGAGAAAGAGGAGCGGTGGCAAAGCTTAGATTGCAAATAAATACTCTGAAAATGATTGAGGTAGTTGTGAATGACCGATTAGGCAAAAAAGTCAGAGTGAAGTGCCTTGCTGAAGATAGTGTAGGTGATTTCAAAAAAGTATTGTCCTTGCAAATTGGCACCCAACCAAACAAAATTGTGTTGCAGAAGGGTGGAAGTGTTTTAAAAGACCATATCTCTCTGGAAGATTATGAGGTACATGATCAGACAAATTTGGAGCTGTATTACCTGTAGAAAATGCGCTGTTTTTTTTTTTTTGATCTAAATACACAATACATACATTTGCAACCGAGAGAGATAGAATATGTAGAAATAATAAGATGGCGTTGTCTCTATAATGCTTTTCTATTGTTTAGTAAGCTACAAGAAGTAATCAACATGTCTGTTAGAAGCAGATCTGGCTTGGTATACATCTGAAAATATGTACATTTCAGGGTCCGTGGAGCCATCTGCGGAGGCAGAGTCGTCTTCGAAATAATCTGCAATCAATTTCCTGTTGGCTACCGGATTAGATATGCTATCTTCTAAGGCATTGTCGTTCATACTGTTCTCTTTCAACAGTTTATTTTCAGGTGCCTCTTCGAAAACGTTGAAGTAGAATTGATCTTTACTATACAGTTCCAGAATAGATGCTTTATTGCCGCACCGATAACAATAGTTTGGCGCCGACCATACAGTAGTAACCAATCCGTCAAAATATATCTGGTAACCTTCGTTACATAACTGATGGGCTCTGTATATTCTGTTCATATCGTTCATACGTAAGAATTTCTCCACCACGCTTCTTCCGAAAGTGTAACCTGCTCCACGAGGTGACACCTGGAAATGTTGTCCAGAGTTATCTGGATGATCTAACGTGGGGTTATTGTTTTCTTCCGGATCAGACCAAACCAAGTCTGCCATGGCGCCATCGTGTGGAATTTCTCGAAATCTATCAATAATCTTGATCTGATCTATGGTTTGAACATTGGGCGAGAGCCCACCATGAACACAAAAAATTTCGTCGTCGATAATACAGCATAACACTAGATAGTCAAATATATCTGTCAAATATTGCCAAACTCTTGAATTGCCACCGTACTTGTTCAAGCACTCCGTGTAGAAACCATAGCTCTGCGTGATTTGACGTGACTCGTGGTTTCCCCTCAAAAGATGAATTCTACTAGGATATCGAAGCTTAAGCACAATCAATAGCATAATTGTTTCCACACTGTACAACCCCCTGTCTACATAGTCGCCCAAGAACAGATAATTCGTATCAGGAACAGGGCCGCCTATTTGGAAGATCTCCAGCATATCGTGAAACTGTCCATGCATATCCCCCACGACTGTGACAGGGGTCTGAATGTGAATCACGTTTGACTCCTTCACTAGCATTTCCTTCAGCTTAAAGCAGAGTGCCCTTACAGTCACTTCAGGTAGTAACTGGGCCTTGTATAGCCTTTCTAAACATTCGTCCAATTCCATCTCTACTGGGCCAATTCTCTAACCAAAAATAAAAGTACACAGTGGGGATACAACTGCAATGAGTGGAACTTAATAAACAGTCACGAACTGTTCCAAATTACCTACAACTCGCTGAAAATACCGCGTTTCATACCCTGAAACAGTGGGTATTTTAGCAGTTTTGCATTATTAATTACTGCTCCATCACCCGGGAAACTCGCGCCACTTTTCGGGCGTTTCTTTGTATGGAAAGAATTGATTAATCTGAAAAGAGTGATAAAGGTGGGTAAACAGAGATAGAAAGAAGCCAAATCTGCAGATTAGAAGAGGTTAGAAGATTGTAATTGTTGCTGCCCCAGTGTGTTATTGCCTTAGAGAGTAGTACTGTTAAAGAACAGCTAAGAACGGGTGTTTTCAAAACGAATTACTGGTTTACAAAGAATTCAAAGGAAAAAAAAAGGTTCCAGCATATTTGTTAACTTTTGTGTGAGCTCCGTCTGTCCTTCAAGTTACTATTGGGCAGTTTCAAGTACAAACAGTCTGCCATTACTAAAAAGAAGAGAAGCCTTTGCGTAAACTATTTGACAGGCACAAATAATGTCGCATTCAGACTACTTCAATTATAAGCCTTACGGCGATTCCACGGAAAAGCCCAGCAGCTCCAAGATGAGGCAGTCATCTTCATCATCTTCATCTAGACTAAGGTCGGAAAGTTTAGGGCGAAATTCCAATACTACGCAGGCTCGAGTAGCGTCATCGCCCATCAGCCCAGGGCTGCATTCTACCCAGTACTTTAGATCACCAAACGCTGTTTACAGCCCTGGAGAGTCTCCATTAAATACAGTACAGCTATTCAATCGTCTTCCGGGTATACCTCAAGGTCAGTTTTTTCATCAAAATGCCATTTCTGGGTCCTCCAGCTCCTCGGCAAGATCTAGTAGACGGCCCTCGAATATTGGTCTTCCTCTACCAAAAAATCCTCAGCAGTCTCTACCGAAGTTGTCTACTCAACCTGTTCCTGTACATAAGAAAGTTGAGGCTAGTAAAACAGAGAGCGAGATTATTAAGAAGCCCGCTCCCGTGAATAGTAATCAAGATCCATTATTGACGACCCCAACGTTAGTGATATCACCAGAACTGGCTTCACTAAATACAACGAATACATCGATTATGTCAACGCCACAAAATATTACAAACCAAACTTCGAACAAACACATTCCCACCAGATCGCAACCAAATGGGTCAACAAGTTCCTCCACTTTGCAGGATATTGTCACGACAAATAGCTCGCAACGGTCTGTAGGCCACCATGGTGGAAGCACAACGAGCCTCCGAACATACAAAAAACAATATGTATTAAATGAACAGTTATATTTAAGAAAAATGAGAAACCGTGCTAATGATGATTATTACACTAGAGGTATAGTCGCATCATCCAACTTTGAAGATGACGAAGAAAATTTTAGTAACAAAGGTGAAGATGACTTAGAACTAGAAATGGATGATCTTTTAAAGGTAGAAGGTGAGGATAAAGATAACGACTTCAATTTTGGTTATAATTTTATTACGTCGAGCACAAAAAATAATGAAAATGTTGTTTCGATGAGCCTAAATTATCTAAAGGGCAAATTGGATTGGTTGAGGGATGTGAACAATGATCAACCGTGTGAAATAGAAGATGAGGAGTGGCATTCCATACTGGGGAGCGAGGATTTGCTGTCAAAATTGTTACAAAATCCTATGGTGAACAACCGATTTGAATGGCAAACAATGTTATCTAAGGTACTGAAGGGAGATATTGTGAGGAATGAAAAAACGAAGATTGCAAATCAAGGGAAAGGCCCTGGCTTCAATACTCAGTTTTCAGATGACATTTGGATTGAGTTGAAGGCATGGATGAATGGGAGGACCGTGGAAGATCAGAACAAATCTCTGAGGATTTTTAGGGATTCTACTGACTCCGTATTTCAAGAAATCATGGCCTTTAAACTAGAAGATAATATGAGCGCTGACGAGGCTGCAGAGACTATCAAATCACTAGTAGACAAATATTATAGAGTCTTAAATCTATGGCCTAACATTAAAAGAATGCATGCTGAAAAACCCATTACTAAAACAGAAGCATTCAGGAATCGAATAGATACTTTGAATAGTTGGCTTAATTTCAAATTTAACTTTGATACTAATATTGCGTACCTGAAAAAATGGATAGTTGGCAATAAAGAGCTAGAAAGCACTACCGAAGTGGATAACACCACCGTGAATTTGGATGATCCAGCCGTTTTCGCCACTAATTGTAAACGCTTTGCGGAGCAAATTATGAAGGAAAAGGATATTGAACTGATATTTCAAAAAAAAATATTCTTTCCATTAGCACCATGGATTTTGAAGGCCAAATTTTTCTTCTTGAAATACCAAAAAACTTGGAATGAATTGAATCTATCTTATTTGGATCAAGATCTGGAATTTTTATTGATGTTTCCAATGCGTTTGGTAAAAGATATAATACTAATTCGCCTATCTTACGCGAAGAAAATACAGAATCCAACCTTGATGATGATCGATCAAATGATGGACGATTTTAGTACATATATTAAGTTGGCAGTCCAAATGAAATTCACTGTTGCTTCTTACTGTAATGACTGGTTTTTTAAAGTGAAAATCGATCCCGAATTTGATCATACCGTTGTTGAAGGATTGGAATATTTTTTCTCCATTTTGGAACTGAGAATATTATATAGTGGCAAAAACTCATTCAAGACTTCTAAAGAACCTGATCTGTTATTAAAATATTGGGAAATGTTTAGAAACGTCGGCTATTATATTGATGATGCAGGCGAACTGATCGCAGCAGAATTTACGAAGTTGACACTTAGATTGGTTCACAGATTGCACGCTTACCTTTTAAGGCAGCAAAACACTCCGCCAAAATTAGAGAATGAAGCTGCTGCTGAAAAATGGCTGGTGCAAATATTCGAAATACTTGGATCCATGAAAAGAAAACTCAATAGATTCACCAATATTTTGACAAAAGCATTTCAAAATTTTGTCCGCTACAAGATAGAAGATCACAACTATCTGCTAAAGCAACTAAAAGAAACAGGCCACTTTCTTATATACACAGGAGGTTACCTAGAGCAAAATGGTACTTATTTAATTGGTAGCCCAGAGCTATTAGGCTGTAAAGATGATGATATTTTAAGAATCATTAAGAATTCAGACATCGGTTGTGATTTAGTGCCTAAGCTAGAAATTAATAACAGTCTGACAATTTATAATGCTTTGGATGATAATTGGAACTCCAACTCATCACTGGGTTCAGATATCTCGAATGATGGTACCCCATTTTATTATATCAAAAACGATTTGACCACCCAGCCTAGATCTTATAACGGTAATAGAGTCAATCGTGAACCGGATTTTGAAAACAGCAGGAGCACGGAGGAAGAGTTTTATGAACTGGAGACAAGATTGAACTCTCTTGGTTATGTATTGGTATTGACTCCGCAAGAGCCATTACTTTGGGAGGGTGAGATGTATAATCTATCCGATAACAAAACAATTAAACCAGAGGGATTGAACTTGAAAGTAATTCCTAATTCAATAGATTTGATGTGCCAAGGATCCAGTTATGCCTTAGAATACCAATGTGACAGGTTCCAACAGATATCTGGTAGCTCAGTTTCTTTCTTGGAAAAAAAATCTTCCTCAGAAACGGTTAAAAACAACTTACAAAGGATAAATAAAGCATATTTCAGATGCACGTACAGTGTTCTGAAGAACTATACAAAGATTGTGACCACGTTCAAGAAGGTAAGTCCTGTCAATGATTTATTGAATAATATTTTCCTTTTTGGGAGGGATTTTGGTCTGAACTTTTTGAGAATTAATGTTGCCAACAATGAAAAAAGATCCATTATAATACTTTTAATGATGCGGTTAAGTATCGGATGGCTGAAGTTCTTAGCTGAAGACTGTGATCCGACTGATCAAAGGGTATTTAGGTGGTGTGTCACGTCAATGGAGTTCGCGATGCATATGGTAAGCGGTTGGAACATACTAGCTCTTGATGAATGCCAATTTTCTTCTTTAAAACAAAAAATTTCAGAATGCATGTCATTACTTATTTCTCATTTTGATATAATAGGCGCACGCTCCATAGAAGTTGAGAAAATCAATCAACAAGCTAGATCAAATCTTGATTTGGAAGATGTGTTTGACGATGATATGATGCTACAAGTGAATTCCGAGTTCCGAGTACAAAGTATAATGGAATTGGAAGAAAGGATAAAGCGGAATCCTCATCAAACTGGTAAAGTAATTGATGATAGTGACAAAGGTAACAAGTACCTTGTTTCTTTGGCATCTTCCATATCGAACGTTTCTATGAGATGGCAAAAGAGGAACTTTATTGGTGGCGGCACTTTTGGAAGGGTATATTCTGCTGTTGATTTGGATAATGGTGAGATTTTAGCAGTCAAGGAAATCAATATTCAAGATAGCAAATCAATGCAAAAAATATTCCCCTTAATCAAGGAGGAAATGAGTGTCTTAGAGATATTGAACCATCCAAATATAGTTTCATATTACGGTGTTGAAGTTCATCGTGATAAAGTTAACATCTTTATGGAATATTGTGAAGGCGGTTCCCTAGCAGCTCTTTTGGAGCATGGTCGTATTGAAGATGAAATGGTCACTCAAGTCTACACTTTACAATTGCTAGAAGGACTTGCATATTTGCATGAATCCGGCATTGTTCACCGTGATGTTAAACCCGAAAACATCCTACTAGATTTTAATGGTGTTATTAAGTATGTTGATTTTGGTGCTGCTAAAAAAATTGCTAATAATGGAACTAGATTGGCAAGTATGAACAAAATCGAAAACGCAGATGGTGAACACGAAGATGTTACCCATGTTTCTGATTCAAAGGCAGTGAAAAATAACGAAAATGCTCTATTAGACATGATGGGAACTCCTATGTACATGGCTCCAGAATCCATCACTGGATCTACCACCAAAGGCAAACTTGGGGCAGACGATGTTTGGTCGTTAGGCTGCGTGGTATTAGAAATGATCACTGGTAGACGGCCATGGGCTAACTTAGATAATGAATGGGCTATCATGTACCATGTTGCTGCAGGACATACCCCACAATTCCCTACTAAGGATGAAGTGTCGTCTGCTGGTATGAAATTTCTGGAAAGATGTCTTATTCAAAACCCCTCCAAGAGAGCCAGTGCGGTTGAGCTGTTGATGGATCCTTGGATTGTACAAATTAGAGAAATAGCCTTTGGCGACGATTCTTCCTCTACAGATACTGAGGAAAGAGAGTAGTTAAGTTGAGAAGGTTTGTTGTATTATATGTAAAATCAAAATATAATGTAGTGGGGGGAGAGTATATAATGTTAATTCAAGGATAGAAGATTAATGATAGCATTTTTTTATAATTGTTTTGATTTTGAGAACAGAAATTTATAAAGGTAAGATATAAAAGTGAAAATTTGAAGTCTAGTCGAGGTGGATTAATGTAAAACGCTCGCTATATATTTTATTGGAATTGACGTTAGCTATTATCAATCAGTTTTTTCATCTTGTTTGATTCTCTTATAGGTGAAGAAGACATCGCTTTTAACAATCGAATTGGCCGTCAATTCTTTCAAAAAAACGGTAGGGGTCTTGTCGAAAATGATCTGTTTGAGTAGAGACAAAACATTCACTCTCTCTTGGAAAACAAAGTTCTTAATGTAGGTTGGGTCAAATCCAGTAAACATCTTTGTTGTGTTAACTAGCTCCCAATGGTTGGTAGTCTTATTCTCGAATGGCAATTGAGAGGCGGTTGGCTCGTGGGTGATCAAGAAATCAAAGGAGGGCCACATTTCCTGCAGTAAAGTCGTATTTTCAGTCTTATCGTAATTGATGCCGTACACACCGTAGTTCAATTCACCAAATAAAGTGACACCTGTCATGCAAGGAGGTATGCTGATATGAACTGTAGCGTTTGTAATATTTTTTTCCACAATCATGTCATTAAAAGAAGTTAAAGCCTCGCCGCCTGGATAATTCATTCTTGATATATACAAGAACGCCATTGAAATGAAAAAGGAGGTCATTATAGATAAGGGCAATATAGCCAAACATAAAACATTGGTAATCTTTTTTACTTTCATATTCTCCCATAGATGTGCTGCTCCTGTGGCACCTAGCAACATGATAGATGGAACAGCGTAGATGATGAATCTCCATTCTTTGTGAGGTTGAAAGGATAAGACGATAATGTGGAAAAGAGATGCTAGTGAGACAATTTTTAATTTTGCAGGTGCTAATTTATAGCCGAAGTAATTCAATAGTAAAACAGTTGGTGGCATAAACATCATTCTCAAGTAATGCGTGAAATAAGCAGTAACTGGCTCCACACCCCACTTGGAAGCGTAACCCGCAACCACGTTGAACAAGAAACCATCTACCTCAGGTAGACACCATTCTTGCCAGAAATATGAATCAACGGTGATACTGATGGCGGAACCAAGTCCCAAGCCAAAGATACCGAATTTGATAGCATCGAATAAAGAAATCTTCTTGAAGATGACGCTAAATAGAGCAATACCAGCACTGAGAGCTGACACTTCCAGTCTAAATACAATTGCCACGAGCGCAGATAGGAATATAGCTGCATTATAACGACCCAATAAAACCCACCCCAATGCGACGTTGGTTAGAGGCAGAGTCATGACAAAATTAGGCAGAGTCCTAGTGCTGTAGAACATGAGGTGGAAACTGCCAATTAAAAATAAAAGAAACCATGTACCAGCGCTATCGTAAATGTATATATCCTTGTCTTCATTTTCTTCCTTTTTCTTTTCAGTGATTTCATCAAACATATCTTGCAAACAATTCTTTAAATAGATAAAAGAAAGCCCATTGGTGAGGCCAACAATCCCTCTAACGACCAATTGAACATCTATAGACGTAGGCCTGGAAGTTTGGATCAAAGAACTCAAGTAGAGATAAGGTCTCGAAAGCATTGCAATAATCACAGCACCAACGAATGTTCTAGGGACTACTCCAGGAAATTTCAAGTGGTCATATTGGGAGATATCAAATACGCTGTAGGTTAAAATATCATGAATGGCTTGAATGTTAAAACTCTCTTCCACCTTGGTGAATGGAGCTTGGATTAGATGAAAGGAAATCACGGTCAATAGCACTGTATCAAGGACAGACCAACGCATTGTCAACTGAATCGTTGTTTAATGGCTTTATTCAACTCTCTTAACAACACTAATCGTTAATGGTTTCACTTGCTATTAGTAAATTCCTTGCGTTATAAACTGTGAAGTGCCACGACATTTAATGCCGGCTGGTAAAGGTTGTTCATTTTTAAGGGCCGAATTTTTCATTTTCATTTTCATTTTTTTTTTTTCACTATTGGAATAACATGTATGTTATAAATATTATATAATATTAAATGTTTAATGCGCTTGTAAAGCCAAGAACACCCTTTTCATTGAGGAATTTTCAACTTTTAAAGCGGAAGAATGTCTGCATTGAGAAACATCAAGTTCAATGAAGAAGAAGATGGTGAACTACCCTGCCTCGTAACAGGTGAAGAAAATAATCTACAAGAAATTTTGGAAAATGTCTCGTATGATGGTGGAAATATTGTTAGCGATGCAAAAGTTGAAAGGGTAAACAAGCAAGTGGGGAACACTTCTGCAGGTGTAACAGATGTGCACGAGAAAAAGCGTATTCCTGTGAGCATTATTACCGGCTATCTAGGATCAGGTAAATCGACGTTGCTGGAAAAAATTGCATTAAAAGGTGCAGATAAAAAAATTGCCGTAATTTTAAATGAATTTGGAGATTCTAGTGAAATCGAAAAAGCTATGACCATTAAAAATGGATCGAACAGCTACCAGGAATGGTTGGATTTGGGTAACGGGTGTCTGTGTTGTTCGTTGAAAAATATAGGTGTTAAAGCCATCGAAGATATGGTGGAACGTTCACCTGGTAAAATCGATTATATCCTTTTAGAGACCTCTGGTATTGCAGATCCCGCCCCTATTGCAAAAATGTTCTGGCAGGACGAAGGATTGAATAGCAGCGTTTACATTGACGGGATCATCACGGTTTTGGATTGTGAGCATATACTAAAATGCTTAGATGATATTTCCATCGATGCCCACTGGCATGGTGACAAAGTTGGTTTGGAGGGGAATTTGACTATCGCACACTTCCAACTAGCCATGGCTGATCGAATTATAATGAACAAATACGATACTATCGAACATTCACCAGAAATGGTCAAACAATTAAAAGAAAGAGTACGGGAAATAAATTCTATCGCACCGATGTTCTTCACCAAGTATAGTGATACCCCGATTCAAAATTTACTAGATATTCATGCATACGACAGTATACGGATATCTGACATCTTAGATAGTGGTAGCGGAAACGGTACCATTCATGATGATCGAATGGGCACAATAATGCTTAATTTCAGACCATTAAAAAACGAGGAAGAATATAATAATAAGTTTATTAAGCAATTTTTGCAACCTTTATTGTGGAAGAATTTTGGAGCCATGTCAGTGCTGGGAGGGCATCGCCGAGATGACGGCCGTGATTGGGAAGTACAAAGAACTAAAGGTCTGATACTTATTGAAGGAGAGAATCCCATTGCTCGTGTAATCCAAGGCGTCCGCGACACCTACGATGTCTTTCCAGGCAAATATGACGGATCCAATAAAGAGTGTAAAATTGTGCTGATTGGGAAGTACCTAGAAAAGGAATCCATAGAGGAACTGTTACGTAAAACCTTGGGATGATGGTTGGCATAATAAAGACGAGGTAAGTTATGTATATTTATACGTATGTATGTGATACAAAATGAATGAATATTAAGCGGATGGATCGAAACATTTTAATCCTCTCTAATAGAAACTATTTTAGACGATCTGTTGAATATTCTTTTCCTGTACTTGGCCAAAACGTAGAAAAGTAACAATACCGAAATACCAAGCATAATCTTTGGTAAAGGATGGTGAAGCTGATTATATTTTGCGTCTTCTAACTTTCTTTGACTACCCTGGTATAAATAATTCTTCAAGGTAATACCTTTTTCCAAATCGCCGTTTTGGTAATCTTGAAGCCTTTGTAAATACTTTTCGTGAGCTTCCTTTGCATGCTGAACCCTGTGTTCCTGGGATGAAATGTAACCTATTGTTATTGGTTGCTCTGGTTTGCCATTTTCGTCAGTTTTCACATTAGCTAGTTTATCCATCAGATCTTTTAATCCGGCGGTAACTTGGCCAAACACAACACTTTCACCTTCAAGTGGCGTCTCACTGGTCTCAATTATAAACTTAAGACCCCTATCGTCCTTAATCATGGAAACTCTGCCTGGCCTATCATGAATTAAACTATGATTTTCTTCCGGGAGTTTTGGAGCCAACATTTCCGTTTCTTCAATAGAGGAGGAAGAAACGGAGCTACCTTCTATAGCTCCATTCGGTAGAATTTTATCAAAATCGCGTTCTGGCGAGTAACTGTGACGAGAAGCAAGGCGATCTTTTACACTATCAACATACTGGCAAAAAGTCATTACTGTCTTGGGCACCATAGTCCCGTATAAGTCTATTGTTATGAGACGGCCGGCCTCTTCCGAACTTTCAGGATCTGTGAAAACAATTCCGATGTTTACATTATGTGTAATAGGAGGGTCTGGTGTGTATTTTTTCTTTAGGTCTAAGGAGTCTGAAGAAGCCCTTTTGTTATCCACAGGTAATGGCAGAGCCGTTATGCAACTAAACATGAATGCCACATAAAGATAAAGAAAAAAGCTCTTCATTGGGAACCAATGTATACAAATTGTAATAATCTTTCAATTGTGATACTGAATATGAATAGTCTTCTTTATTTATCTACTGCAGTAGTTGATTCTATATATTCTATATATTCTATATTTTTCTTCTATTTTTTTAAATATTTTTTTTCCAATCAAATTGAAAGACCCAAAGAAGGATCGATCTTCTCCAAAGGGACGCGTCGTGTGCCTACAGTTTCCAAATCAGGAATGTATTTTCCTATTTAGGCAGGTTCCTGCAGCAGCCGCACCCCAATGAGGAAGGAGCATACCGTTTCGTAAGAATCATATTTTAATGGTTTTTGGCTTGCCAATGGAGGGTATGAGATCTTGCTTTAGGATGTCTCTACACTGAATCAGCTTTAAATCCTTGATATCTATCGTGGAATCTTGTGGGCCCCGCTCAGCTATGTTTAAATCATACGTTTTTTGTAGGATACTGGTGACGAGCCACAGCACTTGGCCCAAGGATGCGCTTAATGACAGCTGTGTGCAGCGGCGGTCGCCTAGTAACGAGTCAGTGAGCATGGCGCTGATTAAATCACCACTTCCACTAAATTTTGCGTTGATCTTGGGGATTTCATAGAAGAATATCTCTTCACTGGCCGAGCAATCAAACCCTGCTACTACGTAAGTGTCGTTGCTCAGGAATTCAGATAATTCCAGACTAGTGACAACTATTCGGCTTACTCGAGGGTACTTTTTATGAAATAGTTTAAATGCCTGCTTAGCGTCGTCTAAGGTACGAATTGACATCCCCACCAACAGTTCCATTTCAAACTGATTTGGTGTGGCCAAAAAAATTTTGAAGTTTTGTAAAATGTCTTGGTATACCGCAACACATTCTCGATCCACGTACAGCCTTCCATTATCGCCCAGTACAGGATCTAATATCCACTTGACGTTTTCACTCCCCTCACATAATTGACCCACTATTCCTGCTACCTTTTGCAGGGCTTGAACATTGGGTAAATAGCCACTAAGTACGGCATCATACTTGATTCTAAGAGACCCAATCAAGCCCTTCTCTACAATGTCTACCAACTCCTCAGTGCTGCATTTGAAGCCTGTGAAGTGGGCGTACCCCGAGTGGTTAGAAAACTGAACTGTGTTCAATACGTCCACATCCCAACCTCTGTATTGAAGTGGGAACGTAGCGGCCTTGTTTCCCACGTAGCCATGTATGACGTGTGATTGAATGGAGAGCACTTTTTTTGTCGTATGTAATGTACTGGTCATTGGCACCACCCTCACACAGGCATGTATTCAACCTTCCACTGCGTCTGGTCTAATTTCTCAAAGCTAGTTATTATCTTTATCTTGAATGGTGATGACAATAGAGTAAGAATGAGGGAAAAAAGAAAAGTTGAAAAAAAAAAATCCAAAAAATTCAAAAACGTGTACAGAAACCTAGAAGGATACGTGATAGAAATACAGATATATAACAAGGTTGAGATACAATCGAGCCACTATGAAGTTCGTGACAGCTAGTTATAACGTCGGGTATCCTGCGTACGGTGCAAAATTTTTGAATAACGACACATTACTTGTGGCAGGCGGTGGAGGAGAAGGAAACAATGGCATACCAAACAAGCTGACGGTCTTGCGCGTGGATCCTACCAAAGATACTGAGAAGGAACAGTTTCATATATTGAGCGAGTTTGCATTGGAAGACAACGACGACTCTCCTACTGCAATTGACGCTTCCAAGGGTATCATTTTGGTTGGCTGCAATGAAAATAGCACTAAGATTACCCAAGGTAAAGGTAATAAGCACTTGAGAAAATTTAAATACGATAAAGTGAATGATCAATTGGAGTTCCTCACTAGTGTAGACTTTGACGCATCTACAAATGCGGATGACTACACGAAGCTGGTTTATATTTCACGAGAAGGTACCGTTGCAGCTATCGCATCATCTAAAGTACCTGCTATAATGAGAATCATTGACCCGAGCGACTTGACAGAGAAGTTTGAGATCGAGACTAGGGGTGAAGTAAAGGATTTACACTTTTCCACTGATGGTAAGGTTGTTGCTTATATCACCGGTTCTAGCTTGGAAGTGATTTCAACAGTGACTGGAAGTTGCATTGCTAGGAAAACAGATTTTGATAAGAATTGGAGTTTATCTAAAATAAACTTCATAGCCGATGACACAGTATTGATAGCAGCCTCTTTAAAAAAAGGGAAAGGTATTGTGCTGACCAAAATAAGCATCAAATCAGGAAACACTTCCGTATTAAGATCCAAACAAGTGACAAACAGATTCAAAGGGATTACTTCTATGGATGTCGACATGAAGGGTGAATTGGCGGTACTGGCAAGTAATGACAATTCCATAGCTCTTGTGAAACTAAAAGACCTGTCAATGTCTAAAATATTCAAACAAGCTCATAGTTTTGCCATTACAGAGGTCACTATCTCTCCGGACTCTACATATGTGGCGAGTGTTTCGGCAGCCAACACTATCCACATAATAAAATTACCGCTTAACTACGCCAACTACACCTCAATGAAACAAAAAATCTCTAAATTTTTCACCAACTTCATCCTTATTGTGCTGCTTTCTTACATTTTACAGTTCTCCTATAAGCACAATTTGCATTCCATGCTTTTCAATTACGCGAAGGACAATTTTCTAACGAAAAGAGACACCATCTCTTCGCCCTACGTAGTTGATGAAGACTTACATCAAACAACTTTGTTTGGCAACCACGGTACAAAAACATCTGTACCTAGCGTAGATTCCATAAAAGTGCATGGCGTGCATGAGACGAGTTCTGTGAATGGAACTGAAGTCTTATGTACTGAAAGTAACATTATTAATACTGGAGGGGCAGAGTTTGAGATCACCAACGCAACTTTTCGAGAAATAGATGATGCTTGAGCTTGAGAGAAAGTTATGAGGTAGCAATAATGAAGTAGCGAAAAGGAGAGTGACGACACTCAAGCTATGAAAAAAAACGCAAAGATACAAAAACGATCTCAATGATATTGATGATAGAGATTTATCTGATAAATTAGAAGTGGTGTATTTACATGTTTTTGTATATGTTTTGGAATTGAGCGTAATAGAAAGGACGGCAGTCCTTATGGTTTATGACAAATACGAAAAAAATACTACACAATGCTTTATATTATGTTCTCATTATTATATACGAATACGTACTTCTGCTGGTGCATTGTCTGCGCTACTTTTTTGAATTTCTATTTTTATTTTTACCATTATGGTTGGTCTTTTTCTTTTTGATGCTATCCTTAAATAATTTATCTAGGTCATATTCATCCTCTCCATCGTCTTGGCTCCCTGTAAATTCCTTATCCTTAGCATCCCTTTTCTCGTCTTCATTTTGTTCGCCTTCATCAAACTTTCTCTTCCTGGAACCACTATCATCAGAATTATCGCCAAAGGTTTTTCTCCCACTTATCACACCCTCAGGTTTTCGCAGTTCACTGTAACCAACGTTGGAGATTATGAGATTGGGTCGCTTCTTATATACTACTCTTTTCACCTTTTTCTTCTCCTTACCTGAAATTTTTTTTAAATCATCTTTGTAGCTATTGAGGTCCCACGCTGAGTCATCCAGACCAAAGAGTTTACCTTTCTGCTCTATAGGTTCCACATCTGAGTTGATATTAGACGGCGTATTGGAGTTGGAACTCTCTTCGTCATCCGTCTTACCAAATTTCATAAACTTCATATTCATGACTCTACTAGAGAGTTTGCCAGTGACACCATTGTTAGCACTCATTTGTTGCTTTTCCCTTGGTTCCTTATATGCTTATTGTGTTTAAGTGGCCCTCATCTCTACTACTTTTTCATATTCTGAAATTTCCAGTAGAAAATTTTCAGCGCTTTTCTTAGAAAGAGACAATGGAGTCAGACAGCCGCCATTACTTGTAGGCGCTATAAACAAATCAGCATTGTCTGTTCGTCTTTAATTATTATAAATGAATGGTGACCTTTCTTTTCCTATCTAGAGTTTATATACAAAGAAAACTACATAAATCTTCAGTCTATTGTGTATCAATGTAAAGAAGCCTACATTCGTCCATTTGATAATATGACTTCTATATTCTCGCGCAACATAGCTTCATTTTCCTTGTAAAAGTTAGCCCGCCTTACCATATCTTCATTATAGCCCTCATCTCCCGATAAAACTTTCAAAGCATTCGAGGTAGAAGCAATGCATTCATTTAATGCTTTAACTGGGTCCTCACTAATTTTCTTGAAGAAACGGTATCGTTTGTTGCTCTCGTGTAGATTCAAGAGAACGGACGTTATTTCTTTGTCCTGTAAAGCTATCTTGGGTTTGATTTGTTCCAATTCCCTGGCATTTTCATTCAATTCAGCAGCCCCAATTTGACTTTCTCTTTGTGTATTATTGAATTTTAGAGCGTTGACATCAGGTACTTCAATATCAAGAACCAACTCACCATAAGTGGAAGCTTTATCAACGCGTACTGTGTAATCAATTTCAATTGGCTGTAATGGGAGCAGGTGAGTACTATTAATAAGGGACAGTAAATCCGTTAATTTCATTGTATCTGGAGAAGATTCTTTAAGACTGCTGGGTAATAAGGTAATAAGCTGAGTGTCTAATTTTACAATAGATACTTGACTGGAGGCTGCATCAAGCATCTTACTAGTACTGGTGTTGCTATTGTGATTGTTCCTGTTGCCCATCAAATTTTCGAATGCAGACTCATCATTGGTAAGCAATTCATTTAAATGGATGTATTTATATATGGAAAATATTGCATCATGTGATGTACCGCTCTTCAATCCTATTATTGCGGTTAGTTGTGGAGAGTAGCTCATAAATGGCTCTTCTGGGGATGATTTTCGCAGGATGCTTATAGTGCATTCTACATTTTCAGACCCTACCCTCTTAATATCGAGACCATCGAAGTCTACAGGATTATTCGGGTCATACTGCCATTTCACTGATTCTAGTTTTGGAGTTGTAGAACTCATATCCTTTTTGGCAGTCTCCTCCCCCATCGTGGCATTATTTTGGTCGGTATTAGTCGTAGTAGAGTTGTCACCATTCGGCAGTGAAAATTGTAACGGTAAGTTTAAGTTCAATTTCTTATCACTGGGTCCTTCGGTGGCATTTTCTTCAGGGGCCGCATTAAATTTAGTCGATGGCACATTATCGTTTTCCTTATTTTTGAAGTCTACCACTATCGATTCTATGAATGAGCTAAATTTTTCTCTTGCTGGATCATTAGCTTGCACATTGTCCAATAATCGACCTTCGATTCTCATCGTCCAAGTGGCATTCTCCAGTGCCATAAGGTCAGCCTCATTGTTTGTGTCCATTTGCCAGGGTTGGTTTTCACTAACATTTGAAATGAAGATTCGGAGAAATTTTACATTTGGAAAATTTAAATGAGGATAAAGAAACTCTTGGGATAGCTTTGACCTCTCCCACTGCGCAACCATTCGCTTCATATGTAAGTTTCGCAGATGAATAAAATGATCTAATCTTTTCTCGGAATCCACCAGTTGTTGGAAAGAATACAGCTCAGGAATCAATTCGGCTAAATGGTCAGGGATAACCATATCTGATGGATGAGAATGTGGCACTGTTGGCGTAATTTGAGAAGCATTATTTGCTTTATCTTGGTTCACCGGATCCTTTTTCTTTGCATGAAAGAAATTTTTAGTATCAGGTGTGGCTGCTTTTGAACTCTTTCTAGAACCTTTTCCGTTGCTGGGTTTCATTACTTTGGACATGGTTCAATCCGTTAGATCTCTGTTTGACAGCTTTAGAGTTGTCTTATTTTGTTTTTGGTTTAATACATCCACGTTATTTTGTATTTTTTTTGTTTATTATTGCAAGTTTTTAGTTCATTTGTTCTTTCCGATGAAAAAGCAAACTCAAAGGGCAGTTAAGTTACGTTATACCGTAAGGAATATAAAAGGCTAACTAAATAACGAACGAAACAGGTCGACCAAAGATGCTACATTGCACCCAGGTGTGTCTGAGCGCTCTGACAAAGAGAACCCACAGGGTCAAGGTTCAAGTCCTGAAGGATTTCCCGCGATTTCAATTATATAAAGGACAAGTTGCAAATGTCAAACCATCTTTAATGAGAAACTATTTACATAACTTCAATGGTGCAAAATACATACTCAGCGAAGAACACGACATAAATACGGAACTGTTAAAACAATACCAAACACTTGAGGCAAAGCTAGAGGAAGACCATCAACAGCTCTCTAAACGCCATGAAACGGAAGTTCAAAAGAACATGGAGTTACGTAAAGAATCTGTTTTTGGCCACAAGAAAGAAGAGAAGCCAAAAGAGGAAAAGAAGGGATTATTGGATTCTGGGATTACTATCGAAGAGGTTAAGATCCCCGGTCTTGACATTTGATTGGTAAAGAGTATGTATTCAGATAGCGTACAATCTTGTATATAGGCAACATCGCAATTCAAAACACCACATACCAATTTACATACTTACTATTTAAATGTATGGATACATGGAAAACGTTCGTATACAAAAACTGAAGAGGTTCAGAAAATTATAAGGAGGAAAGAAGAACAAAGTGGTTCTTACTGAAATCTTGTTCTTTGCTTGTTTTTGAGACGTCTTTCTCTTTTCTCTTTCATTTTTTGATCTACCTTTTCTTGTTGACCAGAGGCCTTCAATTGACGTCTTTTGGCTTTTTCCAATTCTAATTTCTTCTCCTTTGCCAATTCCAATTCAGTTTCTTTCATAAACTTTTTGATCTTGTTCAGTTCTTGCTGACGCAAGTTGGTAGTTCTTTTCAAGATGTCGTTGGTAATGAATAAGTTTGGAGACTGTTGGACTAAATCTTGAGTGAACCCATCGTAGATTTCTACGACTAAGGAAATAATTTGGTTTAACAACTTCAATTCATTCTCATTTTGGGGAACAGCGCAACGAATGATAGCCTTTGGTTCAATTGAAGATTCCCATTCTTTATCATCGCGTGGCGGGTTGACAGGCAAATCGGTGAAACTTATATATTTCAAAAGATTACCAGCTTGGGACAAAACCTCATAGGGCTTGGAGTAATGAAACATGAACCCTGATAATTGATTAACATCGGACATGTAGACGAAGTTATTTGGTAGTTTATCGTTTTCACTAGTGTGTGCAATAGACAGGAAATAGTTTTCAGTTCTAGCTTGATTCATGAATTCTTTGTTAACAATAGAAATGACAAATCTAAATTTGGTCAAAATTTCATGCGCATTCTTGTTAGGATGAGCAGATTCACTAGTAACTAAAATACCATTTGGCCTGATCACGATCTCCATAAATTCTTCCAATTGCTTACTTTTCAAACTTGCAAAAAAAAATCCAAGCAGGTACTCTAGACACATAGAGAAAGGGTTGCTACGGGCTACCAGATGAAGGTTTAGGTTGATGCTCTTGATGGCGGATCTACCGGTAGCAAAAGAAGAGAACCATGTATTTTGGTGTTCCACTGTAAAGATTTTGGAATCATTGATATTGAACCCTACACGGGAGAACTTTAAGTCGTTGGCCAAAAATGAATGCAAAGATTGGAAAATCTGATTTCCGCGCTTCAAATTAACGGAGTTACCAAATTTGTAGAAAGCATAAACCAAGAACAACACACCTAGAGCACACAATTCAAAAGTCCAGTTGTAGAATTTGACTCTTTGCCAAATAGTCATGGCCTTTTGTTCGTCATATGATAATGCTTGGTAGGGCGCATTGAGTGAATTGACACGCTCCAAAAAACCCGTAAGTGGGCCAAATATTGAACTAGACATGTTAATGAAATGGAAAAGGGTTCTGCTAATCTAATTTTTATGCCTACAACAATATCGTACCTATTTGAGCAATAATACCTATAATATCAAACTTTTTTTTTTCAAGTAGTTCTCACTTTTTCACTTTTTGGCGCGTTTTCGCCAATTATCATTTATGACGATGCGAACAAATAAGAAAAATAAGAGTTCTAATATCAAAATGATCAGAAGAGTAAGGCATAATTTGTACAACCAAAACCAAGGAAAGCTGATAGTACCGAATTTTTTTTTTTTTGGCACGATATGAATAGCAGTGGGGATAATGCTGGGTTTGAGTGGTGGAGACGGACCATGCAGTACAAGACTGGTATAGGCTTGACACCGGAGGAGAAAACTCGATACGAAGACGACTCTAAAGCTCGAGAACTAAAAAAGGAATGTCTGAAATGTTATGAGTATCGAGATTGGATGCTTAAATACTCTCCCACAGTTCGCTTTATGGTACAAGCTATTACGAAACTTAATAAGGGTAGCGACAGTAAATTCGACGATTCGAAGATCATCTGCGATTACTGTCCCGACTGGAAGGGCGGTGGCTTTCATCCTGAATTGGGAATCCTATTGTGCCAGAACAGGTTACGTGATAAGTGGCATTTAGAGGATACGCTTTCGCATGAATTAATTCATTATTTCGATGATCTAAAATGGCAAATAGATTGGTTAAATCTGAAGCATCATGCATGTTCTGAAATCAGAGCCTCTTCGTTAAGTGGGGAATGCAGGTTTTGGGAAGAGTTCAAGAGAAGAGGGTTTAGGACAGGATTCCATGTGGCAAGGGGACACCAAGATTGTGTTAGAAGGAGGGCAATAATTAGTGTTTCGGGGAACCCCAACTGCCAAAGCAAAGAACATGCAGCAAAAATTGTAGATGAAGTTTGGGACAGTTGCTTCGCCGATACGAGACCGTTTGATGAGATTTACAGATGAACCAATGTAATAAATGACAATATTCTATAATAGAAAATATATAGACGCTTGTAAAAAAAAAAAAAAAAAAAAAAAAAAAAAAAAAAAGTAAAAAAAAATTTACTATAAAGATTTAATAGCTCCACAGAACAGTTGCAGGATGCCTTAGAATGTCAAGTACAACGTACACATGACACTTGGTCCCATGCAGATACCAAGCCAGAAAATAACATTTCCGATTATGGTTCTGTTCCTCATGAATTTAGTATTTGTTAAAGCTACTAATGGCATTTGCAGCATTTGGAAGAAGAACAAGTAAAACCTCAATTTCTTGAAGATAACGTACATTGCTAATTCATGAACGACGGAACTTAAGAAAAAGGTCATCAAAGTTGCTTGACTCTTGTTCAATTTGAATGAACTCATTGAACTATGGTAAACATGTCTTAACAAAAACTTATGCACTGGGATGTTCCAAATTCTACTGAAGTCTGCCCAACTAACACAATTCCACCAGTCACCGTAGAAATATCTGTCGCCAAATCTTGTCAATTCAGCCACACAGTTCAAAATGGCATCCCAAATCAAATAGAAGTCCAAGATGTACATCACGATAAACCCTGGGACGATATCAACGAGCAATCCAACCCATTTCAATAATCTATCCAATATACCAGTCCATTCAGAATTGCGCACAGCCAATGCTCTCATTGCTACAGGATACATCAAGATTTGAGCATCTATCATCATTAAGAAAATGGTACCGAAGATGGCGCAGATCTTTTCTAATACGTAGCTCCATCTGATTTCCTTAGTTCTTGGATATTCAATTTGGTAAATTAGGGTTGGAAACATGGTGAACCAAAAAAAGCTTTTTGCACTGATATTGTTGGGGAATTTTTGAGTTTGGTCGCTTAAAGACTGAGAGCTCAATTCAAAACTACAAAACTCACAGCTTTTCTCAAGAGCACCAATAACTTTTGGATCATTTATAGAATCCTTGTATTTGGCAAGAGCGCTTTTGGAAAATTGTAGTTCTTCCTTTATACCCCATAGATAGCCATTGTAGAAGGCGAAAGAATGCATTTTCATCAATAAAACTAAAGAATGCAAAAAAAGGAAGATCTTGGACAGCCAGTGTAGTTTTAGGATGTTTTCTGTTAAATACATGTAGAAGATAACAAACAAAAACTCGTAAATTGAGGTGAAGATCCAGCCGGTAGTGCCCCATTTCAAGACCCCCCACTTGCATAAGTATTGTATTCCAACGACAAAATAAGTGCTCAAATACATCAAAAGATCTACGGATGCCACAGTGAACAAATTCGTAGTCATAAATTTCAAGATCTCCGAATCCTTGAAGCTACCATTATGCTGGTAATAATAGTCTATTAAAGCCTTGACAGCACCAAATGCAATAGCCATCCAAAACGCCACGTACAACCCGGAGAAATTGGATGAAATTATGGTGGTTTCAACGGTGACCACCGTTTCTGAGGTGGCGGCAGTTGGAACAGTAGTTGGGGCGGCGCCATCATTTTTCCCTACTGAGTCGACAGCATCTGGGGAGGACTTGCGGTGGTGTAAATTTTTGCGCATGGCCATTAGCTCTTTCTCCCTTCTTCTGATCTCCTTTTCTAAAGTAGGTCCCACGAATTTGGTCTTGAAGGGCTCGTTAACTGACCCATCTAATATACTGGGCCTGTGTTCAAATGACATATCATCGAAATACGATATAAAGTTAGAGGACCCTTGCCTATACCGTGCCTTCTCTTTGGAGCTTAAAGTCTTCACATGGGTCTTGAACATGTTATCATCGGTCTCAATCACTTCTTCAGTTACAATCTCTGTATTGCCTTCGGTAGCAGTTCCTGGGATGAATGCGACGTCTCCGTTTGAGGCCACCACGCTGTGATTCTGTGTAATTGTGGTAGCTGTGTGTTCATTGGCTGGTGAGTTGCCGGAGGTGTCTAACCCATATAGTTCGCCCTCGTCGTCCACTGTTATAGATTGTCTTTTGCCCGCATCGGCAGCGTTGAGCTTTTGGATGCGGAGAAATTGTTCGTTCTCCAGTAGATCCTTCTTCTTGTCCATGGTTGTGTTTGTTATTGTTGCTTTTGCTAACGTAATGTGTCTGTTTACTTCTTGTCTAGGTGGCAATACCAGAATTAATAGCGGCTAATTTTCGTCCCCTCTTATAGATTCCGGGAAAAAAGAAGGCTTAATAATATTACAAAGAAACTGTTGGAATTTTTCCGGTTATTGCGCGAGAAGCCGTTAAATGTTAACTCCGCGGGACCGACAAGAGCGATATAAAGTTTAGCATTCACGTGTATCTGCAATGAATAGTTTTAGTTGTTTTCAAAAAATTTCAGTATGTTTTTGTATTGGTTTATATATATATTCGAATATATAGATGTATTGATGAAAGGAATTTTATAAAAGACGAGGAGCGGAAATAAAGTTGAGGCAGATAAACCGACGAGGTTTACGACTTGAAGATCTTGGAGTTTATTCTTTCTTCGTTAGAAACGTAGCCGGTCCTTCTTCCCTCTTTCTCGAGTCTCTCTTCCTCTTCGGCGACCCTCAGTGCGTTTTCCCAGCGGCGCATTTCGTTGACCTTTTGTTTGTTAGGATGTAACTTATTCTCGTACATGCTCAAACCAACGGAGGCCAGCAGCAGCCCGACGGTAATGAATTGAGCGTACATTCTTGCCTGCACGATCTTCTGAGCTTTGGTCATGATGGGGTCTTTGTTCACGATTACCCACGACCCATACAGCGAAGCGGCCCAGGCACCGGTGATGATCTTATACTTGTTATTAGATAGACCTTCGACAAACTTGTCCTTTGTACTCAAACTCTTCCATCTTCTGTGCTCATCTAGTGCGTCTTCCGAGGAGGAACCGGATCCGTACATTGTAGCGTCGAAATTGTTCGAGGCCTCCTCCGCACATATAGCAGTCAAGACCGTGGGAGGGGTGATCCAAAGGGCGGTTTTTATGGACCATGTTAGAGTCGAAGGCTTGAATTTTGGGTACCTTCTTGGTAGGACTTTGAAAATTATAGCAGAGATTGCAAATCCGGCAAGGGCACCTTCAATACCACCTTTTAGCGTATGTGAGCGATGAGCTTCAATTTCGTCTTGGGTTAAAATCTTCATTGTGCGATGTTGGTGAGTATCGGTGCACTTGTCAAGAGTTTTTTCAAGCTAAAGACGTAGTAAAGAGTGTTTATATAATAGAACATTCTTTCCAGGTTAAACGACAAAAAACAAAAGATGGTTAGGTTAAAAGGGAAATAAGAAAGAGCATTCTTTTCTTTTTTTTGTATATTTTACCATTGTTTGGTTGTAGGAAGCAAGGGTTGAGGCCTAGACGGCGCAGTTTTTTGCGGGTTCTTTGCTGCTGTTATCTCGGTCAGGTGTTGATCGTTAGCAGCTATTTAGCGTGAGGTGTACAGAGGCCGCAGGGCTTTGTGCTGCTTCCAAGCAGGTCTTGCCGGGCGAATCGGTGGGCCGGGACGGCTCTGACAGTTTCGGGAAATACCCGAGAGTGAGCGGTTTGTTTTACTTTAATTGGCCATCGAAAACAATAGCTTAACAGTACAAAAGGCAAATAACATACAAGTAGTTGTATATATGTACATATCTACACATACATGCGCTCTTTCCATCTTTTTTTTTTGTTTTTTTAGATCTTTTCTCCGGGTTTCTACTTTCATTGGTTTGTTTTCTGCGTTACGTACTATTATTTTTCAAATGCTATATACAAGCGCCATCAGTGCATGGGGGAAAAGCGAAGAGGGAGAGAGAGAGAGAAAGAGAGAGAGAGAGTAGGTTCTTGTGTTGCTCATTTTTCAAGTAGTCTTTTCTTGACACTACACCAGACGGCGCACGCAGCGGCCACCATTGCCGAGGAATAACCCATGGGTTTCAAACCTTTTGAAGACTTGAACAAAGCGCCCGTGAGGGCCCCAGCGCCAATGGAGCCCGCGGTGTCATGTTTGCCTCTTAGTGCATCTATTGTAGAATTGATGATATTGTAGCTCAACGCGAGAATCCCCGCATTATTACCTAAGAAGGGACCTCTCTTAGTAATGTGATTCAGGACGGTGTTCAATTGCAATTTTCCGGGACTATTGGGCGGAATATTCTGCAGACCCTGCATCATACCAGAAAACCCTCCGATACCAAGTCCCAGCAGGTAGACGGCACCGGTACCGTAACATAGGTCATCGGTCCACCCACGGGAAGGGATCAGACCCTGTGAGCCTTCTAACGAGGATAGTTGTTCTTCTTCCAGATCTAAATACTCCACACCCTTGTCTAGACCAGCCAAAGGATGCAGCCTAGCGGTGTCGACATGCATTCCACCAGGACCTGATATTATGTTATTGATGTTTGGCTCGAAACCTAAACTCTGCTTCAACGATAGTTCCTTAGGCTTGGTTGTATCTTGGCCGCCCACGGCAGCATTCGCATCATCGGTAGGTGTCTTATCTCCAAAAAGCCACGACATGATTGTGTGTGATCTGTTAAACAAGTATACCTATATTATCTTGGTTATTTTTTTTTTTTCTATCTGCTTTTGTTAACGCTATAACGTGTAGTATGTACAGGCAAAGAGAGTAGAAGAGGAAAATGGTCTTTTTTTTTTTTTTTCTGCAATGGAGGGCGAATGCAATAACCTATTATTTCTATTAATTAAACGCAACAAATGTTTCCCTTTTGCTCTACGTAAAGGTTCCTTTCTCTCTTTTTTTTGTCGGTGTCTTTTTTTTTTCAGTATTTTCTCTTTTTTTCAATGAATCGTCGATTTCCTTTTCTTCCTTTTGCGATTAAATTATTTTTACCCAGCTTTAGCAAGCCAGTTCGTACGCAGCGACTAGCAAACAGCCGGGTAACTCACATTTTGTTTTCACACTTAAAATACCCATACAGAACCATTATATATGTTGGGTTGAATTGGGACCTAATGTGCTGCTCAGGTGCCGCGTATATCATGACACTTATACTTGGTGGGGAATCGCCCGTCAGGCCTGAACGCAACGAACCCGCGCATGCATCGACGTCACAGTGAACTCAGGCCGCATCACGGCCGTTACGCCCTCCAGAGTCACCACGACTGCGACTAGTATCATCCGTCAAGAAGAACAAGAACAAGAACAAGAACAAGAACAACAAACTCCGGGCACATCTCTCGGCTTCAGTCGCTTTCGCTCATTGCCTGTAGGTTGGCCCGATATGCGTTGACGTTATCCAAAGGGGAATGCTTCATCTTGTTGAACAACGCCCAACAATTTCCACTGCCCACCGAATCGTTGCGCCCGTTAAAATCTTCACATGGCCCGGCCGCGCGCGCGTTGTGCCAACAAGTCGCAGTCGAAATTCAACCGCTCATTGCCACTCTCTCTACTGCTTGGTGAACTAGGCTATACGCTCAATCAACGCCAAGATATATAAGAAGAACAGCACTCCCAGTCGTATTCTGGCACAGTATAGCCTAGCACAATCACTGTCACAATTGTTATCGGTTCTACAATTGTTCTGCTCTCTTCAATTTTCCTTTCCTTATTCTACTCTTTTTATCCCTTTCGTACAGTTTACCTGAAGATAAAAAACAACAAAGCCAATTCCCTAATTTGCAATCGCCATTTGCATCTATATATATATATTTGTTGTGCCATTTTTTTATCCTCTGTGAGTGATCGGTGCATGTGTTTATAAAAGTTTATTCATTCTACTATACGAACTTTTCCCTCTGCCCTTCCCTCCCGCTTCATCCTTATTTTTGGACAATAAACTAGAGAACAATTTGAACTTGAATTGGAATTCAGATTCAGAGCAAGAGACAAGAAACTTCCCTTTTTCTTCTCCACATATTATTATTTATTCGTGTATTTTCTTTTAACGATACGATACGATACGACACGATACGATACGACACGCTACTATACTATACAAATATAATAGTATAATAACCGATTCGTCTTCTAGCTTAATTTTTTTCCGTTCCCGAAACAGCGCAGAAAATTAGAAAAAATCAAGTTTCTACCATGAGCGAAGAAAGCTTATTCGAGTCTTCTCCACAGAAGATGGAGTACGAAATTACAAACTACTCAGAAAGACATACAGAACTTCCAGGTCATTTCATTGGCCTCAATACAGTAGATAAACTAGAGGAGTCCCCGTTAAGGGACTTTGTTAAGAGTCACGGTGGTCACACGGTCATATCCAAGATCCTGATAGCAAATAATGGTATTGCCGCCGTGAAAGAAATTAGATCCGTCAGAAAATGGGCATACGAGACGTTCGGCGATGACAGAACCGTCCAATTCGTCGCCATGGCCACCCCAGAAGATCTGGAGGCCAACGCAGAATATATCCGTATGGCCGATCAATACATTGAAGTGCCAGGTGGTACTAATAATAACAACTACGCTAACGTAGACTTGATCGTAGACATCGCCGAAAGAGCAGACGTAGACGCCGTATGGGCTGGCTGGGGTCACGCCTCCGAGAATCCACTATTGCCTGAAAAATTGTCCCAGTCTAAGAGGAAAGTCATCTTTATTGGGCCTCCAGGTAACGCCATGAGGTCTTTAGGTGATAAAATCTCCTCTACCATTGTCGCTCAAAGTGCTAAAGTCCCATGTATTCCATGGTCTGGTACCGGTGTTGACACCGTTCACGTGGACGAGAAAACCGGTCTGGTCTCTGTCGACGATGACATCTATCAAAAGGGTTGTTGTACCTCTCCTGAAGATGGTTTACAAAAGGCCAAGCGTATTGGTTTTCCTGTCATGATTAAGGCATCCGAAGGTGGTGGTGGTAAAGGTATCAGACAAGTTGAACGTGAAGAAGATTTCATCGCTTTATACCACCAGGCAGCCAACGAAATTCCAGGCTCCCCCATTTTCATCATGAAGTTGGCCGGTAGAGCGCGTCACTTGGAAGTTCAACTGCTAGCAGATCAGTACGGTACAAATATTTCCTTGTTCGGTAGAGACTGTTCCGTTCAGAGACGTCATCAAAAAATTATCGAAGAAGCACCAGTTACAATTGCCAAGGCTGAAACATTTCACGAGATGGAAAAGGCTGCCGTCAGACTGGGGAAACTAGTCGGTTATGTCTCTGCCGGTACCGTGGAGTATCTATATTCTCATGATGATGGAAAATTCTACTTTTTAGAATTGAACCCAAGATTACAAGTCGAGCATCCAACAACGGAAATGGTCTCCGGTGTTAACTTACCTGCAGCTCAATTACAAATCGCTATGGGTATCCCTATGCATAGAATAAGTGACATTAGAACTTTATATGGTATGAATCCTCATTCTGCCTCAGAAATCGATTTCGAATTCAAAACTCAAGATGCCACCAAGAAACAAAGAAGACCTATTCCAAAGGGTCATTGTACCGCTTGTCGTATCACATCAGAAGATCCAAACGATGGATTCAAGCCATCGGGTGGTACTTTGCATGAACTAAACTTCCGTTCTTCCTCTAATGTTTGGGGTTACTTCTCCGTGGGTAACAATGGTAATATTCACTCCTTTTCGGACTCTCAGTTCGGCCATATTTTTGCTTTTGGTGAAAATAGACAAGCTTCCAGGAAACACATGGTTGTTGCCCTGAAGGAATTGTCCATTAGGGGTGATTTCAGAACTACTGTGGAATACTTGATCAAACTTTTGGAAACTGAAGATTTCGAGGATAACACTATTACCACCGGTTGGTTGGACGATTTGATTACTCATAAAATGACCGCTGAAAAGCCTGATCCAACTCTTGCCGTCATTTGCGGTGCCGCTACAAAGGCTTTCTTAGCATCTGAAGAAGCCCGCCACAAGTATATCGAATCCTTACAAAAGGGACAAGTTCTATCTAAAGACCTACTGCAAACTATGTTCCCTGTAGATTTTATCCATGAGGGTAAAAGATACAAGTTCACCGTAGCTAAATCCGGTAATGACCGTTACACATTATTTATCAATGGTTCTAAATGTGATATCATACTGCGTCAACTATCTGATGGTGGTCTTTTGATTGCCATAGGCGGTAAATCGCATACCATCTATTGGAAAGAAGAAGTTGCTGCTACAAGATTATCCGTTGACTCTATGACTACTTTGTTGGAAGTTGAAAACGATCCAACCCAGTTGCGTACTCCATCCCCTGGTAAATTGGTTAAATTCTTGGTGGAAAATGGTGAACACATTATCAAGGGCCAACCATATGCAGAAATTGAAGTTATGAAAATGCAAATGCCTTTGGTTTCTCAAGAAAATGGTATCGTCCAGTTATTAAAGCAACCTGGTTCTACCATTGTTGCAGGTGATATCATGGCTATTATGACTCTTGACGATCCATCCAAGGTCAAGCACGCTCTACCATTTGAAGGTATGCTGCCAGATTTTGGTTCTCCAGTTATCGAAGGAACCAAACCTGCCTATAAATTCAAGTCATTAGTGTCTACTTTGGAAAACATTTTGAAGGGTTATGACAACCAAGTTATTATGAACGCTTCCTTGCAACAATTGATAGAGGTTTTGAGAAATCCAAAACTGCCTTACTCAGAATGGAAACTACACATCTCTGCTTTACATTCAAGATTGCCTGCTAAGCTAGATGAACAAATGGAAGAGTTAGTTGCACGTTCTTTGAGACGTGGTGCTGTTTTCCCAGCTAGACAATTAAGTAAATTGATTGATATGGCCGTGAAGAATCCTGAATACAACCCCGACAAATTGCTGGGCGCCGTCGTGGAACCATTGGCGGATATTGCTCATAAGTACTCTAACGGGTTAGAAGCCCATGAACATTCTATATTTGTCCATTTCTTGGAAGAATATTACGAAGTTGAAAAGTTATTCAATGGTCCAAATGTTCGTGAGGAAAATATCATTCTGAAATTGCGTGATGAAAACCCTAAAGATCTAGATAAAGTTGCGCTAACTGTTTTGTCTCATTCGAAAGTTTCAGCGAAGAATAACCTGATCCTAGCTATCTTGAAACATTATCAACCATTGTGCAAGTTATCTTCTAAAGTTTCTGCCATTTTCTCTACTCCTCTACAACATATTGTTGAACTAGAATCTAAGGCTACCGCTAAGGTCGCTCTACAAGCAAGAGAAATTTTGATTCAAGGCGCTTTACCTTCGGTCAAGGAAAGAACTGAACAAATTGAACATATCTTAAAATCCTCTGTTGTGAAGGTTGCCTATGGCTCATCCAATCCAAAGCGCTCTGAACCAGATTTGAATATCTTGAAGGACTTGATCGATTCTAATTACGTTGTGTTCGATGTTTTACTTCAATTCCTAACCCATCAAGACCCAGTTGTGACTGCTGCAGCTGCTCAAGTCTATATTCGTCGTGCTTATCGTGCTTACACCATAGGAGATATTAGAGTTCACGAAGGTGTCACAGTTCCAATTGTTGAATGGAAATTCCAACTACCTTCAGCTGCGTTCTCCACCTTTCCAACTGTTAAATCTAAAATGGGTATGAACAGGGCTGTTTCTGTTTCAGATTTGTCATATGTTGCAAACAGTCAGTCATCTCCGTTAAGAGAAGGTATTTTGATGGCTGTGGATCATTTAGATGATGTTGATGAAATTTTGTCACAAAGTTTGGAAGTTATTCCTCGTCACCAATCTTCTTCTAACGGACCTGCTCCTGATCGTTCAGGTAGCTCCGCATCGTTGAGTAATGTTGCTAATGTTTGTGTTGCTTCTACAGAAGGTTTCGAATCTGAAGAGGAAATTTTGGTAAGGTTGAGAGAAATTTTGGATTTGAATAAGCAGGAATTAATCAACGCTGCTATCCGTCGTATCACATTTATGTTCGGTTTTAAAGATGGGTCTTATCCAAAGTATTACACTTTTAACGGTCCAAATTATAACGAAAATGAAACAATTCGTCACATTGAGCCGGCTTTGGCCTTCCAACTGGAATTAGGAAGATTGTCCAACTTCAACATTAAACCAATTTTCACTGATAATAGAAACATCCATGTCTACGAAGCTGTTAGTAAGACTTCTCCATTGGATAAGAGATTCTTTACAAGAGGTATTATTAGAACGGGTCATATCCGTGATGACATTTCTATTCAAGAATATCTGACTTCTGAAGCTAACAGATTGATGAGTGATATATTGGATAATTTAGAAGTCACCGACACTTCAAATTCTGATTTGAATCATATCTTCATCAACTTCATTGCTGTGTTTGATATCTCTCCAGAAGATGTCGAAGCCGCCTTCGGTGGTTTCTTAGAAAGATTTGGTAAGAGGTTGTTGAGATTGCGTGTTTCTTCTGCCGAAATTAGAATCATCATCAAAGATCCTCAAACAGGTGCCCCAGTACCATTGCGTGCCTTGATCAATAACGTTTCTGGTTATGTTATCAAAACAGAAATGTACACCGAAGTCAAGAACGCAAAAGGTGAATGGGTATTTAAGTCTTTGGGTAAACCTGGATCCATGCATTTAAGACCTATTGCTACTCCTTACCCTGTTAAGGAATGGTTGCAACCAAAACGTTATAAGGCACACTTGATGGGTACCACATATGTCTATGACTTCCCAGAATTATTCCGCCAAGCATCGTCATCCCAATGGAAAAATTTCTCTGCAGATGTTAAGTTAACAGATGATTTCTTTATTTCCAACGAGTTGATTGAAGATGAAAACGGCGAATTAACTGAGGTGGAAAGAGAACCTGGTGCCAACGCTATTGGTATGGTTGCCTTTAAGATTACTGTAAAGACTCCTGAATATCCAAGAGGCCGTCAATTTGTTGTTGTTGCTAACGATATCACATTCAAGATCGGTTCCTTTGGTCCACAAGAAGACGAATTCTTCAATAAGGTTACTGAATATGCTAGAAAGCGTGGTATCCCAAGAATTTACTTGGCTGCAAACTCAGGTGCCAGAATTGGTATGGCTGAAGAGATTGTTCCACTATTTCAAGTTGCATGGAATGATGCTGCCAATCCGGACAAGGGCTTCCAATACTTATACTTAACAAGTGAAGGTATGGAAACTTTAAAGAAATTTGACAAAGAAAATTCTGTTCTCACTGAACGTACTGTTATAAACGGTGAAGAAAGATTTGTCATCAAGACAATTATTGGTTCTGAAGATGGGTTAGGTGTCGAATGTCTACGTGGATCTGGTTTAATTGCTGGTGCAACGTCAAGGGCTTACCACGATATCTTCACTATCACCTTAGTCACTTGTAGATCCGTCGGTATCGGTGCTTATTTGGTTCGTTTGGGTCAAAGAGCTATTCAGGTCGAAGGCCAGCCAATTATTTTAACTGGTGCTCCTGCAATCAACAAAATGCTGGGTAGAGAAGTTTATACTTCTAACTTACAATTGGGTGGTACTCAAATCATGTATAACAACGGTGTTTCACATTTGACTGCTGTTGACGATTTAGCTGGTGTAGAGAAGATTGTTGAATGGATGTCTTATGTTCCAGCCAAGCGTAATATGCCAGTTCCTATCTTGGAAACTAAAGACACATGGGATAGACCAGTTGATTTCACTCCAACTAATGATGAAACTTACGATGTAAGATGGATGATTGAAGGTCGTGAGACTGAAAGTGGATTTGAATATGGTTTGTTTGATAAAGGGTCTTTCTTTGAAACTTTGTCAGGATGGGCCAAAGGTGTTGTCGTTGGTAGAGCCCGTCTTGGTGGTATTCCACTGGGTGTTATTGGTGTTGAAACAAGAACTGTCGAGAACTTGATTCCTGCTGATCCAGCTAATCCAAATAGTGCTGAAACATTAATTCAAGAACCTGGTCAAGTTTGGCATCCAAACTCCGCCTTCAAGACTGCTCAAGCTATCAATGACTTTAACAACGGTGAACAATTGCCAATGATGATTTTGGCCAACTGGAGAGGTTTCTCTGGTGGTCAACGTGATATGTTCAACGAAGTCTTGAAGTATGGTTCGTTTATTGTTGACGCATTGGTGGATTACAAACAACCAATTATTATCTATATCCCACCTACCGGTGAACTAAGAGGTGGTTCATGGGTTGTTGTCGATCCAACTATCAACGCTGACCAAATGGAAATGTATGCCGACGTCAACGCTAGAGCTGGTGTTTTGGAACCACAAGGTATGGTTGGTATCAAGTTCCGTAGAGAAAAATTGCTGGACACCATGAACAGATTGGATGACAAGTACAGAGAATTGAGATCTCAATTATCCAACAAGAGTTTGGCTCCAGAAGTACATCAGCAAATATCCAAGCAATTAGCTGATCGTGAGAGAGAACTATTGCCAATTTACGGACAAATCAGTCTTCAATTTGCTGATTTGCACGATAGGTCTTCACGTATGGTGGCCAAGGGTGTTATTTCTAAGGAACTGGAATGGACCGAGGCACGTCGTTTCTTCTTCTGGAGATTGAGAAGAAGATTGAACGAAGAATATTTGATTAAAAGGTTGAGCCATCAGGTAGGCGAAGCATCAAGATTAGAAAAGATCGCAAGAATTAGATCGTGGTACCCTGCTTCAGTGGACCATGAAGATGATAGGCAAGTCGCAACATGGATTGAAGAAAACTACAAAACTTTGGACGATAAACTAAAGGGTTTGAAATTAGAGTCATTCGCTCAAGACTTAGCTAAAAAGATCAGAAGCGACCATGACAATGCTATTGATGGATTATCTGAAGTTATCAAGATGTTATCTACCGATGATAAAGAAAAATTGTTGAAGACTTTGAAATAAACCTTGTAAAGTAAAAAAAAAAAATAGTATTGATGTAATTTAATTTAGTTGCTAATATAAATTAGAAAATACATACATATATATATTATGCGCGTTTTCTTTCATAATCCGTTCTTTTTACTTAGAATATATTATATATCTGTGGGAAGGGGTACAACCTTTTGCTTTTTAGTGTCACTGCCTATGTGATCGGTCTGTTTCCTCTTTTGCTTGGCGATGGCGTTGGCGTTTTTCAAAGCTTTTTCTTGAGCTCTGCAGTTTTCCAAGTACTCTGAAGGATCTGTTTGAGCGCTTCCATCATCGTTCAATTGCTTTAGTACGAAACTAACTTCTTCCGGGCTCTTGCAACGGGCAAAGTACTGAAAAAAGACTGATTTTCCGGGGACAATTCTGCTTAACATGTATTTTGTATTGCCGATGTGGTTGTCAAACTTCGTTGCCCACTGAATAAACTCGCGACAAGCAACGACCCAAGATGGACCGTCTTCTGAAGGCTTAGAAGTGTGATCAAAAACTGTAGGGTCCCGTTCAGCACACTCTGCAATCATACCACCAATGTTAGTGTTTTTCCAATGATTCGCTTGTAAATCATGAAAATGAGAGCGGTCGCGGATAGCGCCGTTCACAATCAACGACACGTTATTTGCCTGGCATATCTCGTAGATCTCCGCAATGTAATCTGTGATGGGCTGCTCTCTGTTTCTCATTTCAGTCTTCCTGCAGTGAACTGTAAGATTTGTGATGCCCGTGGCACACAGACGTTTGATGAGCTGTAGAGTGTCTTGCTTGGTGTCCAAGAGTCTTATTTTCACACTGATGGGTTTGCTGTGAGGGTTACCCACGTTCTTAACCAGTTCTTTCAAGATGAGACACAGTGTGTCTGGGGTGCGCAAGAGGGCAGAGCCCATGCCGGAGTGTATAGAGAAGTGTTTGGGGCAGCCTGCATTGATATCTATCCCGCTGACGTCGTTGATCACTTTCAAAGCAGCCTGGGTGGCCAGAGCCGGGGATGCAGACCCGATCTGGAAAATCAATTTGGAGGATTCTAGTTTTGGATATGTTCTGAAAACGAGCGTCTCTGGCCTCGTTTGAACCTTGGACGGCACGACGTAGTCAACAGTTTGGAGTGCAGTGTTTTCCTTCCTGACGCACTGAATTAGCTTTTTGTCGATGATTTCTGGGGACCAGACGAGATCTGCACCGTGGGCCAGCGCCATCAGTCTCGTGGGCAGTTCGCCGGCTCTTACCATTGGAGCTAGAACCAGTTTTCCAGCATATGTAACCATGATCTCTGTGTGACTGCGCTATTTGGTGTGGCTTGGATGGATGAAATAGCAAAAGTTTTTCAAGACGGTTTTCATTTTTTCTTCGAGCGAAGTGATGAGCAAAGTAGAGGAAATGGAAAGCGGCAAAAAATGCATTGTCGATTTTAGTAATGAATATATAAAACGACGGAAATATATATATACATGGCTGCGTAGACCACGCAGAACTGTATATGTATGTATGTATAGAGGAGGGATGGGAAATGCTGTGTGACGATAGACAGATGGATGGACGAATGGATAACTACGTCTCTAGTCTCTCATACAATGGTTTGTCAAACTTGACGGCGACCGAGTTTCTTCTGTGGTGATGTCTGTTGCAAGGACAAGACGGGTCTGAGTGGTCGTTAGGAGACGCGGATGTTTGCGGCTCCTGTTGGTCACTGATGGGGAACATCATGCTATGCTGGGCGTACGAGACGGACCTTTTCATCTCGGACGACGAGCGATTATCGAAGGAGGGCAGTTGTGGCTCACTGGCCCTTCTTTGAAAGTTTTTGTGATGCGCGCATTGGTGGAAGTCGCTTGCCGGCAATACAGAGTTGCGCCTAGAAGAGGGCAGTAGTGACGGCGAGGTTGGGTCAGAAGTCAAGCACGAGGCTGCGGTGTAGTTACTCTTGAACAATGAGGGCCGCGTAGGGTCTGCTACAACGGGAGCGGAAACATTAAGTACAGTCTCGACGATTTCATTGTCAGTTGATAAAGCAGGCGGTAAGCCGACGGAGCTGCCTCTGGGGGAGCAGGCTTTAGATGTAGCAGAGGAGCAGGAGCTGCTGCTGCTGCTCCTGCTGCTGCTTCTGTCCGCGATCGACTTGTAGTGGAAGGTGATGTGAGCGGAAACAGGGATGTTCACGGCACAAGGCTTGATATCCGTGGACGACATGGAACGTTTATTAGTTATATTTTTCGAGAAAAAATCTGAAACTTGCAGATCATTAGTTTACGCTTCGGATGTACACACACATACCTATATACATATATACATACACATATATATACATTTGTGTGCTCGTATGCGTACTGTTTTGCACTGGGCTGATTCGAGAAAGTCAAAAAGCTTAACTGGCCAGAAAAAGAAATTAAAACGGCACCGAGGGGTCGAAACCTTCTGTTTCTGCGAAGGCCCTTTGTTCTTTTGCTTTTGATCCGAAATGAGGGGCGGCGAGAGGTAAGGGGTAGAGGGGCTGGAACTCTCGCTGATGTTCTGAGCGAGGTGTTCAGGTGGGCCTATCCGCCTTAATCACTCCGGCGTGGGGAAAGAAAGCAGAGAGCGAGCAGAGAGCGAGCAGAGAGTGGGTGATGTCAGAGAACGATAATCCTGATGGGGGGTGGAACTTTATTACCCTACTTGAATTTTTTATTTTGGTAGGGTAACTTTTATTTCCTTGAAAAAATATACTTCTGGTTACCCGGATCCGTGTTTTTTCGGGGATCCACGTGATGGCTTTTTGATCAGGACTAATTTTAAAACTGAAAAAAAAAAAAAAAAATTAAGAGTATATCTTGCATGTATGAAAATTGATAAGTAACTAGGAAAAATGCCGCTCAAAATCTTAGTAAAAATAACTTCTTTTCTTTTTTTACTTAGTCAAATAAAAAGAAAACTGTGAAGGTGACACGGTAACTTGCAGACTGACATGAAGTTCTCGCATTCCTTACAATTCAATTCTGTACCAGAATGGTCTACCAAGTATCTGGCCTATTCGCAGCTGAAAAAATTGATCTATTCTTTGCAAAAAGATAAGCTGTACAGTAACAATAAGCACCATGTTGTGGAGCCACATGACGCCAACGATGAAAATCTGCCGCTATTGGCAGATGCTTCTCCAGATGATCAATTCTACATCTCTAAATTTGTTGCTGCCTTAAACCAAGAATTGAAAAAAATTGATAAATTCTACATATCTCAAGAAACAGGTCTTATCGCCAACTACAACGAATTGAAGGACGATGTCATGGAACTGGAAAACACGAACAAGGCCACCCAATTGTTTAATCAGCAGCAACAGCATCAACTGCAAAGTGTTGCAAGAAACAGGAAGTCTAAGTCACAACAACGCCAAAGAAGGTTTAGTAGTGTCTCCTCCACGGACTCCAACCCCTCTCTGACAGACATGTCGATTGACTCTGCACCCGTCATCCACACGCAGGTCTCGAACACGACTAATAATGGTAACTCAATGCAAAACCTGGCCTCCGCTTCAGTGTCGCTTTCTAACTCTAACCCTGTGTATCTTTCTCCTTTTACCCAACATAGGCTCTCTTTAAAGAAAAGATTGATATCGATCTACACCCAGTTGTCCGAGTTGAAGGACTTTATTGAGTTGAACCAGACCGGGTTCTCCAAGATCTGCAAGAAATTTGACAAGTCCTTAAATACGAACTTGAAGCAGAACTACTTGAACTATATCAAATTCCATTCGCATGTTTTCAATCCTGCTACAATAAATAGGATTCAGCATCACATTACCGAGACCATCCTCACTTACGCTAGCTTGAACAAGGGCACGCGTCGACCATCTAATACGTTTAACTTGGACGCTGACCGAATCAACAATGACGAAAACAGCAGCGGTAATGAAGAAGACGAAGATGGCAACAGACAAGAAGTCCTCGATTTCCAGGATGCTGAGCGTGAATTATCCTCTCATTTGAGAGATCACGTAGTTTGGGAAAGAAACACCGTTTGGAAAGATATGATGAATTTGGAGAGAAAGTACCAATCTGCCAAGACTGACAACAAGAAGTTTTCAAAGTTGAGTTCCAGTCAATTGCGCCCCAATGCCAACATTACTGAATCCATGGCAATGTCGAGTGGTGGCGCCGGTATCATCGCTCCATCAACGGATTCCCTAACTTTCCGTGAACTCATGCATTTACCACCCAAGCAATGGTTGCAATTTATCATGGGCCAAACTTCCCTGCTGAAGTTTCTGTTAATCACCTCATGTTTCATTGCATTATTAACTTTTAATTTGACTCCTTTTACGCAGGATTCCTTACAGAAAAACTGTTTCGCCATCTTAATATATGCATCTTTATTATGGGCCACTGAGACCATCCCCCTTTTCGTGACTTCTCTAATGATTCCTCTGCTTATTGTAGTGTTCCCTGTTATCAAGGACCCTATCACCTCCCAACCAATGTCTCCCCGTGATTCCTCTCAGTTCATCTTATCAACGATGTGGTCGAGTGTCATCATGCTTTTGCTGGGTGGGTTTACTTTAGCAGCCGCCCTTTCCAAGTACAACATTGCCAAAGTCCTTTCTACGCATATTTTGGCATCCGCCGGTACAAACCCACATTTTATTCTTTTAACAAATATGTTTGTGGCGCTCTTTGTTTCCATGTGGGTTTCTAATGTTGCTGCCCCCGTTCTTTGCTATTCAATTGTTCAACCTTTGCTCAGAACACTGCCAAGAAATTGTTCCTATGCCAAAGCTCTAATTCTTGGTATCGCTCTTGCCTCCAATATCGGTGGTATGTCTTCTCCCATCGCTTCTCCTCAAAACATTTTTTCTATTGGTATAATGGACCCTTCACCATCTTGGGCTGAATGGTTTATGATTGCGCTACCTGTGTGCTTTATTTGTGTCATGGCAATTTGGGTGCTATTGATCATAACCTTCCCTCCTGAGCCAAATGTGAAAATTTTGCAATTGCATCCATCCCGTGATCCATTCACTCTGAAGCAATGGTTTGTCACTTTAGTTTGCATTATAACAATTGTTCTTTGGTGTCTTTCAAACCAAATCTCCGGTATCTTTGGTGAAATGGGAATCATATCTATTATACCTATAGTAGTCTTCTTCGGTACAGGTCTTCTAACTTCGGATGATTTCAATAATTTCATGTGGACAATCGTTGTTTTGGCCATGGGAGGTACCACCCTAGGTAAGGCGGTAAGCTCATCAGGTTTATTGTCTACAATGGCACAGTTAATTAAGGCGCAGGTTGAGCATGAACCAATCTTCATTATTGTGTTGATCTTCGGTCTAGTGATTCTTGTAATGGCCACTTTTGTCTCCCATACCGTCGCGGCAATGATCATCGTACCATTAATGAGTGAGATCGGTTCCAATCTACCTTCAGGTGATCATTCTAGACTATTGATCGTTATAGCCGCCCTATTATGCTCTAGTGCTATGGGTCTTCCAACCTCTGGTTTCCCCAACGTGACTGCCATTTCAATGATTGATGAAGTTGGTGATAGATATTTGACCGTGGGTACATTTATTACGAGAGGTGTACCAGCCAGTTTGTTAAGTTATGCCGCTATTGTTACAGTAGGTTATGGCATATTGAAAGTAATGGGATTTTAAGATTATCCATAGAGAGAATGAAAGGTTACTAATATAGTATGTATACGTGCACTATTATTTAATTTTACTTTATATTGCCTCTAATTATTCTCAATCACAACCAAAATACTCTGAATCAAGAAATCTGGTCAATGCCCATTTGTATTGATGATTTTGTAACTTTTCTCTGGAGATGATCATACCAGCAAAAATGTTGACTTTGTTATCAAATGCATTTAATATACGTCGGATACCAACTTCAGTGGCCAAATAAACCACCACGCTAATCTTTTCCAAATCAATACCATGATCTAAAAGCACCTGGATGGCCATGATCATGGCCGCACCACTTATGATTTGACCTTCCATTAAGAAAACCTTGCCAAACTTTTCTATATTTGGGGGTAAAAATTCGCAATGCAGTTGAGGTTCCCCAGTTTGTGAATCGGACTGAATCAACAATTTACCAATTGTGATATTGGGGATCGTCTTTCTCAAAGACTTCATAAAACAATCGCCAGATCGAATAATATTAACAGCTGTAACTTGATCGAATTGACAGGCAATAACGTTTTCCATGGTATGCTCACCAGGTGTAATTATGTTCGTATGTGCTACAGGAATGTCATCAAGTGCCCATGATAACAAAATTGTTGCTAACCTGTCAAAGTAGAAAACAAAGTCCGCGCAATTTAGATTTTTATTTAGAAGCATAGTATGCAGCGAAAGAACTTGGTTGGTGGGCGGCAATTCATGAATTATGTTACGATTAAGCACATCTTGTGAAGGAGAAGAGCCCAATTTGATTAGCTCTCTTAAGTGTTCATTTGATTTTAGTTCCAGTTTTGACTTGATGTGGTTAATGATTAAATTTACCGCTGTAGCATTATCACTCATCGATGGAATGATAGCATCTGCATTCTTCATTGTTGGTTTCACAAACTTTACCGCATTTGGTTTCACAAATTTCTCCCATTGTTGAATACAACCATCCAAATCTCTCCCTCTGGAAACTATATCTCTCGACAATCTTCTTGCTAAGCAGACATCCAAATCAGCGTCAACATAAATTTTCAAGTCCATCAAATCCAGCAATCGGCGATCGTAAAGGGCGTAGATCCCTTCGATAACTACCACACTGGCCCCGTATATGACTATATTTTTATCAGGAACTCTATTGTGGTGGACGAAGCTATAAACTGGGATATTTGTCCTTTTGCCCTCCTTTAAGTTCAAAATGCACTTATATGCCAAATCTAAGTTGATGGCATTTGGCTCGTCGAAATCGTATTCATTTTTAAAGGCTCTGGCTCTGTCCTCTGGGCCTAATGGATTGTAAAAGTTATCCAAAGATATTAATACTGTCCAGGGAACATTAATTGACGACACAATCTTAGCAGCAACGCTTGTCTTGCCTGAACCTGAAGCACCACCTATACCTATTATATATGGAGTTGTCCATGGTGGGATATACCGAGAGCTTTTTCCTTTTGTTTTTTTGACATCTACTTCACCATCCATGACTGCATTAGCTTTCAATGTGTCTCTTGTTTCATCGTCTAAAATTGAAATAAATGATGAAGATCGTTCTTTGGAAGGTGCTATACGATGGGACATAATAAATAAAATAAATGCGAGTTCGAAATTAAACGTATGAAATTATCGAAGATGTCGCATATAAATAGTAAATAAGACGTTATCCAAGGCCTACAGCCTTACGAAAAAAAAAAAAAAATCACATCTCTTATCTTATCGATCTAAATTTTTCAGTTTCCTTTTTTCATCTCGAAGCTCATCGCATGAAAAAAAAACTTCGATATGTGAGCGTATTAAGACAATAGAGGAAATAGTGAGAACAAGTGGGAAAATTAAAGATTAATCATCGAAAATATGCAAGAATTCTTTAAGTGCTCGTATCTCAAATGTAGCCAAAACAGTACTAGCCCATACAACCTGATGACGAGAACGTGCTGAAAGTGGAAGACAGTTAGTTACCCGGACAATTAAAAAGTGATATTAATCAATTGTATAAGTAATAACGGATAGCTGCTATATGTTTAATTGGCATCTATATAGATAACAAGCGTGTATAGCAACACATGTCAAGTATTACATCTGAAACCGGTAAGCGAAGAGTGAAACGAACGTATGAAGTTACAAGACAGAATGACAATGCAGTACGAATAGAGCCTTCTTCCTTGGGTGAGGAAGAAGACAAAGAGGCCAAGGATAAGAACTCTGCCTTGCAGCCAAAACGATCACGCTATGACCCCAATAAAGTTTTTTCTAATACGAACCAAGGTCCAGAAAAGAACAATTTAAAAGGAGAACAACTTGGATCACAAAAAAAGTCATCAAAGTATGATGAAAAAATAACGTCAAATAATGAACTTACTACAAAGAAGGGTCTACTAGGTGACTCCGAGAATGAAACTAAGTACGCCTCTTCTAATTCTAAATTTAACGTAGAAGTTACTCATAAAATAAAGAATGCAAAAGAAATTGACAAAATAAACAGACAACGCATGTGGGAAGAACAACAATTGCGAAATGCTATGGCGGGGCAAAGCGATCACCCTGATGATATAACATTGGAAGGCTCTGACAAGTACGATTATGTGTTCGACACAGATGCAATGATTGATTATACTAATGAGGAGGACGATTTACTACCTGAAGAGAAACTTCAATATGAGGCACGTCTAGCACAAGCTTTAGAAACTGAGGAAAAGCGTATACTGACTATACAAGAGGCAAGAAAACTTTTGCCTGTACATCAATACAAGGATGAGCTACTACAAGAGATCAAAAAAAATCAAGTTTTGATTATAATGGGTGAAACCGGTTCTGGTAAAACCACACAGTTACCCCAATATTTGGTAGAAGATGGATTCACTGATCAGGGAAAGTTACAGATTGCCATAACACAACCACGTCGTGTGGCGGCCACTTCTGTTGCTGCAAGAGTAGCAGATGAAATGAATGTTGTGCTTGGGAAGGAAGTGGGTTATCAGATCCGTTTTGAAGACAAAACAACCCCAAATAAAACGGTTCTAAAGTATATGACGGATGGTATGTTACTAAGAGAATTTCTTACAGATTCCAAATTAAGCAAATATTCTTGTATTATGATTGATGAAGCTCATGAACGTACTCTAGCCACAGATATCCTGATAGGTTTGCTGAAAGATATTTTGCCGCAGAGGCCCACTTTAAAATTGCTTATATCATCAGCAACAATGAACGCAAAAAAATTTTCAGAGTTTTTTGATAATTGTCCCATTTTCAACGTTCCTGGGAGAAGATATCCTGTAGATATCCACTACACATTACAGCCGGAGGCAAACTATATACATGCCGCTATAACAACTATTTTTCAAATTCATACTACGCAAAGTTTACCGGGGGATATATTGGTGTTTTTAACGGGGCAAGAAGAAATTGAAAGAACAAAAACCAAACTGGAGGAGATCATGTCTAAATTAGGTTCTAGAACAAAACAAATGATTATAACTCCTATATACGCAAATTTACCCCAAGAGCAGCAATTGAAAATTTTCCAGCCGACTCCGGAAAATTGTAGGAAAGTTGTTTTGGCAACTAATATTGCGGAAACTTCATTGACCATTGATGGTATTAGATATGTCATTGATCCTGGATTTGTTAAGGAAAATTCGTACGTACCCTCCACTGGAATGACCCAACTTTTAACAGTTCCATGCTCAAGAGCTTCAGTTGATCAGCGTGCCGGTAGGGCTGGTCGTGTTGGGCCGGGAAAATGTTTTAGAATTTTTACCAAATGGTCATATTTGCACGAGTTGGAACTTATGCCTAAGCCTGAGATCACAAGAACAAATCTTTCTAATACGGTGTTATTATTATTATCGCTTGGCGTTACTGACCTAATAAAGTTTCCCCTGATGGATAAGCCCAGTATCCCCACATTACGGAAGTCTTTGGAAAATTTATACATTTTAGGTGCCTTAAATAGCAAAGGGACAATCACTCGGTTAGGTAAAATGATGTGCGAGTTTCCTTGTGAACCTGAATTTGCAAAAGTGCTTTATACAGCTGCTACGCACGAACAATGTCAAGGTGTACTAGAAGAGTGTTTGACCATAGTTTCGATGCTACATGAAACACCTTCATTATTTATTGGTCAAAAAAGAGATGCTGCGGCAAGTGTGTTAAGCGAAGTGGAAAGTGATCACATATTGTATTTGGAAATCTTCAACCAATGGAGAAACTCTAAATTTTCCAGAAGTTGGTGTCAAGACCACAAAATTCAATTCAAAACGATGTTGAGGGTAAGAAATATTAGAAACCAATTATTCAGGTGCAGTGAAAAGGTTGGATTAGTTGAAAAGAACGACCAAGCCAGGATGAAGATAGGCAATATAGCGGGCTACATAAATGCTAGAATAACTCGATGCTTCATCAGCGGGTTTCCGATGAATATTGTACAATTAGGCCCCACCGGCTATCAAACCATGGGTAGGTCATCAGGTGGGCTGAACGTTAGTGTTCATCCTACCAGTATACTTTTCGTTAATCATAAGGAAAAGGCGCAGAGACCAAGCAAATATGTGCTTTATCAACAATTGATGCTAACGTCGAAGGAATTTATCAGGGACTGTCTAGTTATCCCTAAGGAAGAATGGTTGATAGACATGGTTCCACAAATCTTTAAAGATTTAATTGACGATAAAACAAATAGGGGGAGGCGGTGAAGGTTTTTTGACAGGTGTATGTGTATTGCTAGAAACGCAGGCTCCATTCTATATGCACGTTTGAAGATGTGGTATGCGTATGTATATATATATATATATATAGACTAAAGATAGATAGCATAGATTTTATCGTTGTAACTTGCGATAAAGATCATCCAAGACGTCTCTCTTAATTTGCAGTTCTTGTTCACGTTGATGGATGATATCCTGCCATTCTGATGGACTTTTACTTAATAAATCCTTGGTATCTTCGTTTTCCGATATCAAAGATTTACAAAGTTTCAAACGATGTCTAATCGAACCTGTTAAGGTTTCCAATTGATTTGAGAGATTGTTTGGATCCTTCCTTATTTGGTGCAGCGAATAAAAAATATGCGGTATAAATTCACCGTTGGAACTGGTGGAGGGAGTACTCAGATTTTTCGGCTGCTGGTTGGTAAGATAGTCTTTTTCATCTCTATTTTCTGCAGACGAAAATTCTTCCTTTGTAGCCTCAGCATTAGGTTTATCGAGAGTAGGATTCGTAGGCAGCAGAATCTGGTGTATCTGATTTAAAACGTTGTTCTGTAGATTCATTTTATGGCGACTTTCAGTGCTCGTGTCTCTCTGGTAGATGCTGGTATGCTTCGCCTTCTTTTTCCCATTTATGCATGTTCTCTTTTTTTCTTTTATTTTCTTCAATTCGGTTACAGTTAATGGCCGCAGTAGAATTGCAATCGATACTAATAAAATCAGGTTTTATATGATATTCTATCTAATTATACGTACAGAACTAAAGCGGAAGTGAAAAGGTAATGTGGAAGATATACGAAGACAATAATATTATTATATACACAATGAAGGAGAATGAAAATGAAAGATAGAAATATTGGGGGTGGGATTATTGGTTACTTGTAAAGAGATGAATTAAAGACTTAGCGGCTTTGATGCTTGTAGGTGTTTCTTGTCTCTGATACAATGTGCGATTATGACTGTTTGAATGCTTTGTGTTTATGTTGTTGCGTATTGGTGTGGTGGTATCTGCGACGTTCATATCTGCGGTAGTGCTCGAGCTTTCGCTGACACCGCGGAAAGATGTAAAGGAAGATGTATTATCGTGAGAGCAAATCGAAGATGGAGTTTTGATCTTAGACCTAGCAGGGGTTTTATAATGACCCTGAGATAGTACTAATTTTCTTCTCCTAGTTAAAGGTTCTGATTTACTGTGAGTCGCGACTTTGGAAGGCCTCGTAATGCTATGCTTTGATTTCAAGTCTGTGAAATTTTTGTCTGTTTGCTTAGTCTTGTATTTATAATAGGCGAACTGTAAACGAATTTGCAACTTCTTGGAAAGCTCAGAGTAATCTCTAGACGTTGTTTTCGTACTAATACCATCCTGGCATGAGGACTTACTGGCACAAGCCATACCTCCGCCACTGCTCCTCATTAGGGGAACAGGAAGACTCTTCGTCTTTTCGTATACTTCAGGACTAACCATCAAACTCTTGATAGAGGGAAGACACACAGTCCCGACGTTGTTTTCTCCATGGTTTCTAGGCTCGCTAGCGTCTGCAATATTGGCAATTGCCAGTTTGTTGATCTTCGAGCTGGAAAACTCCCCCAGTGGTAGCCTCTGCTTCATAATGGACATGAACGGTTGTTTTTCCTCTATGCGTACGTCGCTGCTGCAATTGGCCCTCTCCGCAGCCTACTTAGAAAACAGTGTTTTAAGTTTGTGTATATATAATCTATAAAAGCAAATAACCAATTACACAAACCTGTCAAAAACCTTCTCCTCTATCTACTGTCGTTTGTTTTTTCGTTTGTTTTTTCGCCTTTTTTTGTTTTTGTTTTTGTTTTCTGTTTATTTTCTAGCCTAAAAAGGCGCGTCGACGCGACGCGCCTTCTTTTCGCTCTTTGAAATAATACACGGATGGATAGTGAGTCAATGTCGGTCATTTACATTGGGAAGGGCATCTGAGAAACCCACTGGCTCAAATTAGACAATTGGCGTGGCTCGACGAGATCGCCATTACCGCTTGCAATTTTCAAGATGTAATCGTTCAACTCCGCGCTGCCGAGGATGTCTACGTGTTCGGCGCTTTTTGCTCCACCACGTATATCAAATCGATCTGGCTGGTGTTTCATTTCCACAATAGTAACGTTAATTCCGGCAGGGTTGTACGGTGAAGCACCCTGGGCCCATTTGTGACACATTGAATGCGCCACGAGCGGAACGGTTCCGTCCCCCTCGGTGAGGAATACAGGTTGCTTGCTTTCGTAGTCGATGGTCAAATTCAGAGCAGAGGAGTCATCCTCTTCCTTATATACATATGCCCTTTCAGTTGGGTTGTTCACCCCGTATATACAATAGATTTTCATGTGGGGAGCTTCTGGAAGTGGTACTTCCATTGGATTCGACCAGTGCTTGTGGTGTAGCTCATTTTTTCTTAACTCTTCTTCATTCTTGGAATAGCCGAACGAGTACTGCTCATGTACTCTTCTTTGGAGCCATTCAGGTGATATCGATAATGTCATGTTAATGGCGTCTTTCATTGTCAAATTTTTGTTGAAAGCATCGCTCGTATTCCTTTCAAATCGAATGAAATTGCCGTATGTGTCAGTGTTGTTATTCAATGCATCCTCTGAAGATGACTTCATATCCCCCCAAATGACCTCTTCTCCCTTTGGTAGCATTGATGGTATACCACCCCACGTTTGTAACATTTTTACTCTCTCAATTCTTGAGAAGAACTTTTCCAAACCATACATGGCTAACGTATTTAATTGAATGGTATCTTTCATTTCACCACTAATTAGAGCTGGAACTGCCTTTGGAGCGCCCAGAAGCGTCCCTGCTGCATTAATGAATGAATCTATGTGTTCGTTAACCCAGCCACGACCACCATTACCGTAAAGAGGGCCTTCAGCCTCGACCCATTTCATAAAGTAAAAGATAATCTGAGAACCCATAGAATGTCCAATTAAACAAACTTTTTCACCACTCAATTGATGAAACAGTTCGATTTGTTCCTTTAGCTTCGTAAAGTACCTATCGCGTCTTTCTAGATCTAAATATGCAAGCCTCCAATCATACGCAGCACTCGTCATTTTATTGGGTTCATAGCCAATTACTCCCAGATTTTGGAAAACTTTGTTCCAAATCCAATACCCTGCGATGAAATAATCAGTTGATTCGAAGCCCTGTGCTGCACGTAGCGTAAAGTTCGGTGGGTCCAGACCTGTTTCAGGATCTAACATTACATGTTTCAACCAACAAACTTTATCCATAACCATTGTTCTCAGCATGTAAAAACTTCCCCACAGCCGTTTACGAAAATGCGCAGAACTATCGCACTCATCGTCTCCAATAACTCCCCAGCTTTCAATTCCCGTAGAAATGACACCAGGAACCATTACAACAGGATGTTTGGCCTCGATATTATAATCACGTAAGAGTTGTTTACCAACGGCAAAATTTTCACTGAGATCATCTAAAGAAGATGTGGAGTAGTTACCAGCCTGAATATCATCAATAAACGAACTTATACCTTGTGGGAGAACATCTTTCCAATCATCCAAATACACTTTAAGTGAATCAAAATTTACAAAGTTGTCAAACAAGTCGCTATCGCTATTATGAACATGATAAGCGCCAAAGCTAAACGGCAAAAGTACACCTAAGAATGCACCAAGAATGAAAATCAGTCTTCTGGAATCTCTCCAACGTTTTCTACCGTTCCCGTCTCTTTTCCTGTCGAAATCTTTGCCACGCTCATTTCTTTTTGCACTGCCACTAATACCCCTTCTTCTCTTATGGCCTAATCCCTGTTGATGATGAATGTGGTTTCTGCTCTCTCGCTTGTTATGAACAGAACCCCCTTTATTGTTTTCATCAGAATCACTCTTTTGGTTCTGGACATTTCTTCGAAACAGTGTGCCCATTTTTTACTCGATTGTCGCCGAATTCGTTGGTAGAGAACCTTTTGTAATGGCTGTTACTATACGCTTCTTCGTATCGGTATTTAGTAGATTTCTTATTTTTCAAATTTCACCTTCTTGGGCATTCAATTTTGTACACGGACATTATTATTATAAGGGAAGCAGAGCGAAGGGCTATTTAAAGGAAAGTAGATACTTGAATGATTACGTACACTTGACGTATATCAAGCTAGCTAGAAGTTAGGAACAAAGAAGTACAAAGGAGTAAATACAATTTTATTATCATGATTAGATCTACACTAAGTAGTTGGAGAGAATATCTTACCCCCATAACGCACAAATCTACCTTTTTAACCACAGGTCAAATAACTCCTGAGGAGTTTGTACAAGCAGGTGATTATTTATGTCATATGTTTCCCACCTGGAAGTGGAACGAAGAGTCGTCAGATATTAGTTACAGAGATTTTTTACCGAAGAATAAGCAGTTTCTGATAATTAGAAAAGTTCCCTGTGATAAACGTGCCGAGCAATGTGTCGAAGTTGAAGGGCCAGATGTAATCATGAAAGGTTTTGCAGAAGATGGAGATGAAGATGATGTTCTGGAATACATAGGATCTGAAACTGAACATGTGCAAAGTACGCCTGCGGGGGGGACCAAGGACTCATCTATCGATGATATTGATGAGCTAATACAAGACATGGAAATAAAAGAGGAGGATGAAAATGACGATACAGAAGAATTTAATGCTAAAGGTGGCCTAGCCAAAGATATGGCGCAAGAAAGGTATTACGACCTTTATATTGCGTACTCGACATCTTATAGGGTCCCTAAAATGTATATAGTGGGGTTTAATTCTAATGGTTCACCACTAAGCCCTGAGCAGATGTTCGAAGATATATCAGCAGATTATAGAACAAAGACAGCCACCATTGAAAAGCTACCTTTTTACAAGAATTCAGTGTTATCTGTTTCCATTCATCCATGTAAGCATGCTAATGTAATGAAAATATTGCTAGATAAGGTTCGTGTGGTTAGACAACGAAGAAGGAAAGAGCTGCAGGAAGAACAAGAGCTGGACGGTGTCGGAGACTGGGAGGATTTACAAGACGATATTGATGATTCGTTACGGGTAGACCAATACTTGATTGTTTTCTTAAAGTTTATTACTAGTGTTACACCGAGTATACAACATGACTATACCATGGAAGGTTGGTAAAAATTTGTGTTTTTTCACTATTAGCTGCAAGCCAGGTGGTCAAAAAACAGGATAAACAAGAAGATAGGAATTAACTATAAATATGCAGGAACAAGTTTCTTCCTTAAAACCACTTTCTTAAAATGGTCCTTCCTTTGTCTATATTGATACTTTTTTTTTTGACGGTTTCAATGTTAATACTGACATAAATTATGAATATTCACCTTAAAAACTAGTTTAATGACAGAAATATGTATAAGTTGCGTAACAAGCAATTATATATATATGTATGTATATATTTATAAGCGCTAGGTTTCTTTTTACAAATACATAGAAAAGGCTACAATATTAAAGCTCTATTAGCAGTTCCTCTTGAGGACTAGGCGGCCTTTCCTCTTTGATCGGAATTTCAGAGGAACTTGCAGGAAGTGGTACAGTTGACTCCGGTTGGACGAATTTGCGTGCAGGAACAGTTGGAAAATCGTAACGTGTAATGCCTTGAGGCCGTTTATTTATTGAAGTTTCACCATTCTCTGTTTCTACTGGATACGGCCTTTCGCGGGATTCTTGTGTGGAGGATTCCTCATCTTGCACTGCCTGTGTTCCTTCATCTTCGGCCTCTTCTTTTGGATAAGGTGGGTCCGAAGGTGCAAGTTCAACGTGCGATTGAGGCTTTTGCTGTGCGTGTGGTGTCACATCGATGGTTTTCAAGTGATCAATATTAGTGGTAGGTGATGAATTTGCTTTTACCGATTGTTGGCGTGAGACATCCTGTTGTGGTTTGTATTGATGAGATGATAGTTGCTGGAGGGGAGGTGTTTGATAGCTTTCTGCTGGATTTTGCACATTTTCTGTTAGGTAATTGTACGGATCAGAAGGGACTTGTGGAAGTGTGTATTGCTGAGACAAATTGATGCTTTGTAGCTGTTGCTCCAATAATCTATCGTATATGTTCATAATTTCCGAAATCTTGCCGTTCATTTCTATCAAAGTATTGTATTTCTGAGCTTTATCATTTAAAGCATAATTCAACCTTGCTTTGGAAGCAAATACTCTTTGAGCCAAGTTTTGTAATTTAGAGTCTTCCAAAATTTCGTTCAAGGGCCTCGATTTCATTTTTTCGACAAGTGAAGCAAACATGTATATGCTGTCTTTCTCCTCATCAGATAAATCAACGGAATGGATAGGTTGAGGTTGAGGTGATGGCTGTTGGGGTTGCATCTGTCTAGAGGCTTTTTGACGCTCACTGCGTAGCTTCGCTTCTTCAGCTTCTCTCAAGCTTTCCTGAATAGCAGCTTTTAAATCAGGATCTTCTTCTTCTTCTATTTCTTGTCTCTTCACCTCATTCTTTGATTCTACAACGGGGACAATAGGCTCGCTACTAGCGCTATTTCTAGATTCTTTCAAGGAGAGTTCTATTGCTTTCCTTATCAGCTCTTCTTCATCCTCAGGAGTTGAGTAGTCCCTGTCCTTCTTTCTTTTATGGCGATGTTTTTTAGATTTTTTACTGTCGTCATGTCTCTTCAAATCGTAATCTTCAAAGCAGCTATCACATACTCTGACTGGCTCATATATACCCAAATCAGGTAAGGGTATACTATTTGATGAGTGTTCTTGGCAGAAAACTCCACCACAGGAACGACAGTGATGTTTCCTATTTAGTAGAGAAAACTTTTTGGAGCAAATCATACAAGCATCAGAATCAATCCAATCTGCGGGCGTCTTCGAGTCAAACATTGCAGTCGGAGAATTGGAAAGTGTTAGCTTTTCAGGGAATTTAATGCCACGAGAGATTAATTTATCATAAACTTTTGCCACATAGTTAAGTTGCGAATCATTTTTGAAGGCTACGTATAGTTCATATAATATGGTCTTTACCAGCTCAGAAAGTTCTTCGTTGCTATCTTCTCTTAAAATGACATGTTCCATGGTATCCATGAACTCTCTGGAACAAATTTCCTTAATAAAAGGCGTTCCACCATTTTTTACACATATATTGGTAAGCTTCCAGGAAGACAATTGGGTATTTGGATTATCGGCCGTATTGAGAATCCTTTTCTTTATACAACGCATAGAATCTTTGGGATTTACCCTTCTAGATCTTAACACATCTGAAATTTCCAACGCTATGGGGAGATCAAGGTCACCGTTGGGAATGCTCTCACTAGTGGCTTGTTCTATTAATGCGTCTAACTCACTTGGCGTGCTAACGGACATACTGTTCTTAGTTCTTTACTCACTACTCATTCACCTTAGCAAAAAAAAATCTTGATAATTTTACACCCTCTATTTTTAAATTCCCTCTGCTAATGATGATTATTTCAGGTATCATCGAAATTTTCAGAAAAGGAGGCCGAGCAAGATGATTCTGCTGCTCCGCAAGAAATAGCAGTAGCGTATGTATTACCAAAATCCAAAATCTTGTGAAGGTTACTTTATATAAGTGAGGCTCAAAGGACACCAGGCGTCTATAAATGTATACAAAGTAGCTGTTTTGACATATTACCAAAAAATCGGGAAAATACCTAGGTTGGTTAATGATGAACTCGAAAGAGCCTTAAGAAAAGTTGATTCAACAACATATGGTGTATGGTCGCTCCGAACAGTTTGCTTTTGTCTAGTACATAGTTACTGGTGAACTTTCCTGGATATGCGCGTGCTAACTAGAGCATTTTATGTTGATAATTAATTTAAATTGCATGATACAGATTACGAGACGAAAGATAGTCGATTATATATCTTTCAATCTTGGTTTAGTTTGGCAGCAAAAGCTAAAAGGTAGGCTCCGTGCATATTAGATGAGTGAACACACTTTAGGTTTATTCTTGTATGAAATCATTCACTTCGACCTCTTCCAAGATCAAATTCTCTAATGGATTACTTATGAGTTTACCAAATTCGTCAAATTCCAACCTGACTACATTCAAATTCTTAACATATGAGACATCAATCTCATCCTTAATGATATTATCAGCAGGCGGAGGATCCTTCAACTTTTTATATTCCTTGCCCTTCAAAACATACCACAGGTTAAGGCATCTTCTTATAATTTCCGGATTGACTGTCTTCGCACCTTCTTCGTTCCATTTATGGAAATTAGAACGACAAATTTTTAGAGCTCTAGACTTTAAATGTGCATTTCTTGCTATATTCTGAAAATATGGCTCCAATACTGCGGAGTATTCCTTCGGAATTCGATTCAAGTCCGTTAATCCGTCTAGTAAACCTTCTAAGTTAGAGTAATTGTATAAATCTATCATCCGAGGAGATCCTCTTCTCTTTGCTTATGCATTTAGTCTCCTTTGATTTCTCAAGTTTATAATTTTTTTCTTTTTTTCTCACTTTTTAATACCTTTTAATAGCCGCTATTTTTTTAATTTTAGTTAAGTTTTCTTCTAATTTTGAATATAAAAAGTCATCTTATAACTAGTACATTTTATATGAAGGAGTTTCTATAGGTTTTAAAGGTGTGCAAAAAAAAAAAACAGCGTTAAAAGGCTACGAGTAAAACCAGGTTCTTGGAAGACTTTGCTTACATGTGAGCAATTGAGAAGAAAAGGCAGGGGGCATTAAACGTTACGGCTACGGTTCGTCCGCACTACTCACTACATCGCCTACCGTAGCATACCTACGCTCACCCATTGCCATACCCACAGTAAATATGTAAATCGTTTATTAAAATGTTTAAGCCCTTGTTTGGTAGTATATTTAGAATCCAACTAGATGATATTGCAATTATTTAATCTTTTTGTTTTTAAGTAACATCGCGCACAGGCACTTTTTTTTTCCTTCAAATCTTTTATTGTATTAAAAATTTTCAAGTTGATTTGCGATGTATTTGTGAGATGAGATCATTACAGAAAATCTTAATCAAGTGAAGAATTTACAGCGCCAATATCCTGAATATGAGTGGAATGATAGAAAATGGGTTACAGCTATCGGACAATGCTAAAACCTTACATAGCCAGATGATGTCGAAAGGAATAGGCGCATTATTTACACAGCAAGAACTCCAAAAACAAATGGGAATCGGGTCGTTAACAGACTTGATGTCCATTGTACAGGAATTGCTAGACAAGAACTTGATCAAATTAGTAAAACAAAACGACGAATTAAAATTTCAAGGTGTCTTAGAATCTGAGGCGCAAAAGAAAGCCACCATGTCGGCTGAAGAGGCACTGGTATATTCTTATATCGAGGCTAGCGGTAGAGAAGGGATATGGTCCAAGACTATCAAGGCAAGAACCAATCTCCATCAGCATGTAGTTCTTAAATGCTTGAAGAGTTTAGAATCCCAAAGATACGTGAAGAGTGTTAAGAGTGTAAAGTTTCCCACAAGGAAAATCTACATGTTGTACAGCTTACAACCCTCTGTGGACATCACAGGAGGTCCATGGTTCACAGATGGAGAGCTGGATATAGAATTTATCAATAGTTTATTGACTATTGTTTGGAGGTTCATATCAGAGAACACCTTCCCTAATGGCTTCAAGAATTTCGAAAATGGACCCAAAAAAAACGTCTTTTATGCCCCAAACGTAAAAAATTACTCTACCACACAAGAAATTTTGGAATTTATTACAGCGGCACAAGTGGCCAATGTCGAGTTAACCCCTTCAAATATCAGATCTTTGTGTGAAGTCTTAGTGTACGACGACAAGCTGGAAAAAGTCACGCATGACTGCTATAGAGTGACCTTAGAGAGCATTCTACAAATGAACCAAGGTGAGGGCGAGCCGGAGGCAGGTAATAAGGCTTTGGAGGATGAAGAAGAATTTTCCATCTTTAACTACTTCAAGATGTTTCCGGCTTCAAAACACGACAAGGAAGTGGTCTATTTCGATGAATGGACAATTTGAAGTTCTTGACTACCCCTATCTCACACTAGTACGTAATTCAATGTATCATTCGTATTGTAAGTAGATAGAGACGCAATACAGGAAAGCTGACCTTCCTTCCAATCACCACGGCTGAAATGCTTTGTTGACCAATTACGGACGCTTAAGAGCGGACGCGGCTGGAACGGCTCCATCCTAAATCGGCGGAGGGAGAACTCCGATACCAGCCGACATGGCAATAATAGTGACAGTAGATGCTACCAGCCCCGCAATAATTTCACAGTAGATCATCAACAGTCTCCTCATTTCTGGAAATGATCAGCAACTTCGACGGATTTAACTCTCAAGCAGTTACGCACTCCGAGAACAGCCGTGATCATCTTTGAACAAGCAAAATATATAAAGCAGGAGAACTGTCCTACCTAGAGCTAGAATAGCCATAACTAACTATGTAACATTCTACAGATCAATCAAAAACAATCTTCAATCACAGAAAAAAATAAAAGGCATGTCTGACAGAGAACAAAGCAGCGGCAACACCGCTTTTGAGAACCCTAAGGCACTCGATTCTTCCGAGGGTGAGTTCATCTCTGAAAACAACGATCAGAGCCGCCACTCGCAAGAGTCCATATGCAAAATATATACTGCGGGCAAAAACAACGAGTATATTTACATCGGCCGTCAAAAATTTTTAAGGGATGATTTGTTCGAGGCATTCGGTGGTACTCTGAATCCCGGTTTAGCCCCCGCGCCAGTCCATAAATTCGCAAATCCTGCTCCACTAGGACTTTCCGGTTTTGCCCTCACTACGTTTGTCCTATCCATGTTCAATGCAAGAGCCCAAGGCATCACTATCCCTAATGTTGTTGTTGGGTGTGCCATGTTTTACGGTGGCCTCGTTCAACTCATTGCTGGTATTTGGGAAATCGCTTTAGAGAACACTTTCGGTGGTACAGCCCTGTGTTCCTTCGGCGGTTTTTGGTTAAGCTTCGGTGCTATATACATCCCTTGGTTTGGAATTCTAGATGCCTATAAGGACAAGGAATCCGACCTTGGAAATGCGCTAGGGTTTTACCTCCTAGGATGGGCACTCTTCACCTTCGGTCTTTCCGTCTGCACCATGAAATCAACTATAATGTTTTTTGCCTTATTCTTCCTCTTAGCAGTGACCTTCTTACTTCTATCCATTGCAAACTTCACAGGCGAAGTTGGCGTCACTAGAGCTGGTGGGGTCCTTGGTGTGATAGTAGCCTTCATTGCCTGGTACAACGCTTACGCAGGTATTGCCACAAGACAAAACTCGTACATTATGGTCCATCCATTCGCATTACCTAGCAATGATAAGGTGTTCTTCTAAAAACACAAAAGTGCAGGCTAAAATAACTTTTACCCCTATTATATATTCTTATGATCCATTATTTATGAAAAGCCCAGCAAATGTCGAACAAATCGGCCTTTGTTTTATTTCACATAGAATCCTTTATAAAACAACACTGTTCTCATGCATTTCCGAACTATTGTTCTTGTTGTATAGGAGCACGGTTTACCCCTTTTGCTATTGACACATGTAATATCGCATAAAAAAGAAACCGCACTTCATAGTGCATAAGCAGTACAGAAATGATATCACATGTAAGTGATAGCGATTTGACTGTTTGCTACCGACAAGACTATCTGAAATAAGAAAAAAAACGACCCCAGTGAGGGTTGAACTCACGATCTTGCGATTAACAGTCGCACGCCTTAACCAACTTGGCCATGGAGTCACTTTAAATTCTGCAGAACGTGAAAGGTTCGATTTCCATGATCTACACGATTTTAATCATCTGTAAGCCTTGCCATGAAGCTAAATTGGTGAATTTTTAAGAATTGTTTTGTTGGAACGAGAGTAATTAATAGTGACATGAGTTGCTATGGTAACAATCTAATGCTTACATCGTATATTAATGTACACCTCGTATACGTTTAAGTGTGATTGCACCTATTGCAGAAGGAATGTTAAACGAGAAGCTCAGACAATACTGAAGCTGTGTTAAAGACCTATTAGTTGAACATGTTATGGTAGGTACATATATGAGGAATATGAGTCGTCACATCAATGTTTAGTAACTACCGGAATCACTATTATATTGGTCATGATTAATATGACCAATCAGCGTGTGTTTTATATACATCTCTTATTTAGTATAAGAAGATCAGTACTTATTTCTTCATTAATACTAATTTTTAACCTCTAATTATCAACAGAGGAATATGAGGATTCCTAGATCCTCGAGGAGAACTTCTAGTATATTCTGTATACCTAATATTATAGCCTTTTTCAACAATGGAATCCCAACAATTATCTCAAAAATCACCTAAGCCTCACATGCATGTTTTACGTTGTGGTTGATGATCTATTGATGTTGAGGTACCATATTTTGAAATTCATTAAAACAACTTCTACCGGGCGTGTGGTCTAGAGGTATGATTCTCGCTTAGGGTGCGGGAGGTCCCGGGTTCGAGTCCCGGCTCGCCCCCATTGATTTATTTTTATCAAATTTTTTAATATTGCATATCTTTAGTGGGCAAAAAATTTTTCCCTGGGCAAAAATATAAGAGAGCTCATCTTATTGTTGTCAGCCCAATGATTCCCTTGTCAAATTGAATTTTCGGATTTACTTGTTCAGGTACCCGCGTTAAGGGGCTGCCGCGCCTGTCACTCTAAGAAAAAAGGAGCCATCAAAAACCATTCAGCATTAACTAAAAACGCGGGTAGAGATTACTACATATTCCAACAAGACCTTCGCAGGAAAGTATACCTAAACTAATTAAAGAAATCTCCGAAGTTCGCATTTCATTGAACGGCTCAATTAATCTTTGTAAATATGAGCGTTTTTACGTTCACATTGCCTTTTTTTTTATGTATTTACCTTGCATTTTTGTGCTAAAAGGCGTCACGTTTTTTTCCGCCGCAGCCGCCCGGAAATGAAAAGTATGACCCCCGCTAGACCAAAAATACTTTTGTGTTATTGGAGGATCGCAATCCCTTTGGAGCTTTTCCGATACTATCGACTTATCCGACCTCTTGTTGTTTGAAAATGTCAATTGATATCCATCCATTATATAAATGCTCAAAACTTGCAGCAACTATTCTTTACCCTTCCCCTGTTATGGATTGCTAGTCTTAAGGGGGAAATTTGCTGTTTACTAAAATACAAACCAGGTTTGTTTTGGCTTTTATTTGCATTTAAGTAATTACAATTACAACCATTAAAAAGAAAATAAGGCAAAACATATAGCAATATAATACTATTTACGAAGATGTCAGCGATATTATCAACAACTAGCAAAAGTTTCTTATCAAGGGGCTCCACAAGACAATGTCAAAATATGCAAAAGGCTCTTTTTGCACTATTGAATGCTCGCCACTATAGTAGCGCCTCCGAACAAACGTTGAAGGAGAGATTTGCTGAAATTATCCCAGCAAAGGCAGAAGAAATTAAAAAATTCAAGAAAGAACACGGTAAAACCGTTATTGGTGAAGTTCTTTTGGAGCAAGCTTATGGTGGTATGAGAGGTATTAAAGGCCTTGTTTGGGAAGGTTCCGTGTTAGACCCCGAAGAAGGTATTAGATTTAGGGGTCGTACTATTCCAGAAATTCAAAGGGAACTACCAAAGGCTGAGGGTAGTACAGAACCTTTGCCAGAAGCTTTATTTTGGTTGCTTTTGACTGGTGAAATACCTACTGACGCTCAAGTTAAAGCCCTTTCTGCTGATTTAGCTGCCAGATCAGAAATTCCAGAGCACGTTATCCAACTTTTAGATAGCCTCCCAAAAGATCTACATCCAATGGCGCAATTTTCTATTGCCGTGACTGCTTTAGAAAGCGAGTCTAAGTTTGCCAAAGCATATGCTCAAGGTGTATCCAAGAAAGAATATTGGAGCTATACATTTGAAGATTCGTTAGATCTGCTGGGTAAATTACCTGTTATTGCTTCCAAAATTTATCGTAATGTGTTCAAGGATGGTAAAATTACTTCAACCGATCCTAATGCTGACTATGGTAAAAATTTGGCCCAACTTTTGGGCTACGAAAACAAGGATTTTATTGACTTAATGAGACTATATTTAACTATTCATTCTGATCATGAAGGTGGTAACGTTTCTGCCCATACTACACATTTAGTGGGTTCTGCCTTATCTTCGCCATACTTATCTTTGGCCGCTGGTTTGAATGGTTTAGCTGGCCCATTACATGGTCGTGCCAATCAAGAAGTTTTAGAATGGCTATTTAAATTGAGAGAAGAAGTGAAAGGTGACTATTCAAAAGAAACAATTGAAAAGTACTTGTGGGATACTTTGAACGCAGGGAGAGTTGTTCCTGGTTATGGCCATGCGGTTTTGAGAAAAACTGATCCTCGTTATACGGCTCAACGTGAATTCGCATTGAAACATTTCCCAGATTACGAGTTATTTAAGTTGGTCTCCACCATTTATGAAGTTGCCCCAGGGGTTTTAACTAAACATGGTAAAACTAAGAACCCATGGCCAAATGTTGATTCACATTCCGGTGTTTTATTGCAATACTATGGTCTAACTGAGGCTTCGTTCTACACTGTATTGTTTGGTGTTGCCAGAGCTATTGGTGTGTTACCCCAATTAATCATCGATAGGGCTGTTGGTGCTCCAATCGAAAGGCCAAAATCATTCTCCACCGAAAAATACAAGGAGTTGGTAAAGAAAATCGAAAGTAAGAACTAAGGAAAATTTGATTTTTGATTCAGGGTATGCGACTATTCAAACACGTATTTTCATATACGAATGAGTAGTTTATAATTTATATAAATATATATTACATAAGGAAATGGCTATGACTTCATGATTTTTACGCTTTGAGTCCCCTATGCCTACCGGTTATGTTATATACTTGGCAAATGATATCAATGAATAGAAAACAAAATGCTCTTAAATTCCTGCAAAGCGCTTTCAAATCGAATTGTGGTGGGCTGGCGCGCTGATTTAGCAGTAAAATCTAGCCTGTAGTCGATATACTACGTCAAGGTGTAACTAACGTTTATATGTATATGAACCTGCAGAAGAAGCAAAATGACAAGGTTAATGCATCTTTATCTGTCCTAGAGTAGAAGATACACTAAAAAGTTGATAAAGCGAATATAATATGGTCATGTGAAAAAAGCAATCTCATAAAATTTTCTCTTTTTCCTTTTTTTCTTCTGTTCTTACCTCAAGATAAATGTCACTTTTATACTAATTAAAAGCAGTGCTTTATATTTCTACCAGCAAGGTTTTGAGTTTAATCACATAAAACTAGGAGCAGGGTAGCATAAACCTGCTGTCTAATCCGTATTCATTCTTATCAGTCCAGCGCCGTTTGGGGCACTTTTAGTAAACAGTAACTTATACCACATTAATATAATTTCTTAGTTCGGCATTTTTTTGCTAGGCGCCTAAACGCAGATATCCTTAAATACCAAATTTGAACGTTATTTTACTTTTCGGAAGACAAATACATAAATAAATTTTAACATTAATATATAAAAAAATAATAAAAAAATGTATATTTTTTAAAATGTTTTAAAATATTTTTAAAAAGCTGCACGTGACTAACTAGAACCATTTCACAACAACTCAATTAATTGCGGCTTCACATCTACTTGCTTATAGGGAAGAAGTAAAGAGAATAATCCGATTTATTATAGGGTTGCAAATTTTATGTGTACATTACTTTTTTCTTACATAGTAAATCTACTCCTCACCATCGTCTTCATCAAGATCGGGGAGCGGGTATTTTAGAATACAGGCTATACCCGTCAATTGATCAAGTTCTTCTCCAAGAGAATGCAAAGTACTTAATACCAATGCTTTTCCTCCATTGCTCTCTACGGAGTCCATCAGTTTCAAATATTCCTCTCTTTGTGCAATATTGTCTGAATGCAAAACTTTATCTGTTAACAGTAAATAACTAATTGCGCCATACTCAGCCGCTTTAACTACCTCTTTTTCACCATACCAAGCTTTATCATCATCCTTGTTTAAATGCAACAAAAATTCATCCATCACCATGATTTCTTTGGAGTATTTAGTATCTTGCAGCTTTGAAGCATATAGTGGATTTTTCAAAACTTCATTAATGCCCTGTAAGTAGCCCGTGGAGCAGTGGGCTATAAAGAACATTCCTTTGTTATCGAGTATTTTCTTATTGTGTTCCTCTTCGGCATACTGGAAAATTTTGTCCATTAATATCTTAGCGTAGAAACCTGGAGAGCAAAGAATAATAGTCTTTAATTTATCAAAATTCAAATCTTTCTTCATTGCACTGTAAATTGCTTTATAAAATTTCTCAGTTTTTTCATCAAACTTCAGTACATCAGTAGTCCTTTTCTTTTTTGGCATACTATATTCAATTTTTTGTTTTAAAATAGTAGAGGAGGATGTCACTAAACAAACATGGGCGATCCCTTCCTGTAAAACGACCGCCGCGGTGTCTGATTTATACTCGATATTACAGGCTTCATTTAAGAGCTTTTGCATGAATTTATTAAAGTTTTGTTTTATGATAGTAAAGGGATACACGTAGTCAAGGGTAAAGCTCAAATATTTGCCGACAGGTATGTCAACATTACTAGCTCCACTTTCATCTGTAACAGTAACACCTTTATATTTCAAATATTCATCCTTCATATCAAAATCCTCGGATATTACTTTAATCTTCAACTTGACCAAATCTGTACTTTTTTTCTTACCAGCTTCATCAAGTTTAGAGGTGAATTTTTTCTTGAATATCAACTCGTCATCTTTGTCTACTATTTGATAAACAGTAAACAGATCTTCCTTGTCCTCCGGTAAAAGAGTAATCACTGCTCCTCCTTTGTTAAAAGAATCCTTTTTCAGACTAATAACCTTCATATTTTTGCTATGATAGGAATGCGATAATTGAACAAAACAAAAGTATCTAATGACAACGATGCAGCAACGAATGCTTAATTTTTTGGGATCTTCATTAAATTAC